>OFGC01000036.1_pt1 | contig 143919 bp, 117 predicted proteins | sample 1521691 | NCBI WGS metagenome assembly OFGC01 (sample SAMEA3504121, study PRJEB24116) | mouse gut metagenome | biome: mouse gut; feature: mouse-associated habitat; material: faeces | place: Denmark | collected 2011
TTGACTATTTACTCAAGGTTTTTAAGGAAAGTTAAATCTCATGCGCCAGCCCTGAGAAATACACCGGAGACATTGCGGATTCTCTTAACCGATTGAAAGAATATTGCGCAGCTCATTATCCGGCACATGAATTTCACGCTGACAGCATCTCTCTTGATTCTGCCGATGACGATTTCAATCGTATTATTTCAGACTATAATATAGATCTGATAGCAGTGCCAAACAAAAGAAAAAACGTTTTTGCCCGCTTTTTCAATCCGGGAGTGGCGCATCGGCTTCTTTTCCAGTCAGACATAGCAATGCTTTCACTTCCCATTTGACAGCCTCGGATTCTTGACAGAATTAACTCATCAGTTCAATTCTGTCGATGAGTCTCAACTTTTTATCATGTCAATCGTTGCAACGGGTTATTTGCGCCCCAAGAGCGCGCAGACGTTCATCGATGTTCTCGTAGCCACGGTCAATTTGTCCGATATTTCCGATTTCACTCGTGCCTTTTGCTGACATAGCGGCAATAAGCATGGCTATGCCGGCTCTGATATCGGGTGACAACATATTGTTGGCCCTGAGAGGAAGGCGGTGATCCAGACCGATGACCACAGCACGGTGTGGATCGCAAAGCATTATCTGAGCACCCATATCTATCAGATGATCGACAAAAAACAGTCGGCTCTCAAACATTTTCTGATGTATCAGCACACTTCCTCTGCACTGGGTGGCCACAACAAGCATAACACTGAGCAAATCCGGTGTCAGTCCGGGCCAAGGAGCATCCGCAATATTCAGGATTGAACCGTCGAGAGCGGTTTCAATTTCGAAACAGTCCTGTTCAGGGAGGAAAATGTCGTCTCCACGGCGTTCAAGCGCTATGCCCATTCGTCGGAAACTGTCAGGGATAATACCGAGATTGTCGTAGCTCACGTTCTTAATGGTTATGGAACTGCGGTTCATAGCCGCCATTCCTATAAAGCTGCCGACTTCGATCATATCAGGCAAAATCCTGTGATTGGCTCCTCCCAGTTCGCTGACGCCATGAATCTTCAGCAGATTAGACCCCAGTCCTTCTATTTTGGAACCCATCTGTTGAAGCATGCGGCATAATTGCTGTACGTAAGGCTCACAAGCCGCATTATAAATGGTTGTCACACCTTCGGCCAAAGACGCTGCCATTATAAGATTGGCAGTGCCGGTTACAGACGCTTCATCAAGCAACATATATTTGCCATGGAGACGCCCACCGTCCGGCGACTCCAGACGAAACGCCTTGAATTCGGGCAGATATTCGATCGATGCTCCAAGAATTTCGAAACCGGAAATATGGGTATCAATTTTTCTTCGGCCAATCTTGTCACCGCCGGGTTTAGCGAAGAATGCCTCTCCGAATCGCGCAAGGAGCGGTCCGACCACTAAAACTGACCCACGGAAATGGGCGCATTTCTCCACGAACTCCTTGCTGCGTATATAATCCATGTTGACGTCATCTGCCTGAAACGTATAGTCCCCTTTAGCATGACGCGTGACTTTAACTCCCATTTTTTCAAGGAGAAGAATCAGATTCCGGACATCAAGTATTTCGGGGATATTCGAAATACTGACAGGAGCCGATGTCAGCAATGTCGCTGATATCACCTGCAATGCTTCATTTTTTGCGCCTTGAGGTTCTATTGAACCGGTCAGCTTATGATCTCCTTCTATTATTAGTTTACTCATTTCGATTAGTTAGGCACATGTTCTACTTCCGGTGTCAATCTGACTCCAAATTTAGAGTTCACCTCCTCAATTATATAATTTTCAAGTGCCAGAATTTCTTCCGGTGTCGCCTTGGCGTTTTTGTTTACTATCACAAGTGGCTGTTTATGCCATGTAGCGGCATTTCCCATAGAGAATCCCTTGAGACCGGCTTTTTCAATCAGCCACGCAGCAGGAATCTTTACTCCGTTCTCCATATCGAAATGCGGCGGCGTAGTGTTAGTTCCGCAATTCGTTTCTATCGCTTTCAGCAAAATATCATAATCTGCCCGGGAAATAACGGGATTCTTGAAATAACTGCCCGCACTGCCGACTATAGAGATTTCAGGTAGTTTCTCTGCACGCATATCCATAATTATGGAACGGACCATCATTGGAGATATGGAATCAAAGTCTGTTATATGCGACCTGACATGTCCATAATCCAACACAGGCCGTTGATTCTTTGTCAATCTGAAGGTTACATGCGTAATGATGAAACGGCCTTTATTCGCAGGCTGTTTGAAGAGAGACGTACGGTATCCATATTCACAATCTTCCTTCTTCAGAGTGATGAGAGTCCTCTTTTCATTATCATAACATTCCACGGTATCAATCACATCTTTAGCCTCGACACCGTAGGCTCCGACATTCTGGACCGCTGCGGCTCCGACTTCGCCCGGAATTCCCGAAAGATTTTCAAGGCCCCAAAGGCCTGATGAACATGTCTGGTCAATCAATGAGTCCATCTCTATTCCCGCTCCGGCCCGGATCAAGACTTCTGAACTATCAACAGATAAAGTTTCCATATCAAGAATGCGGGAATGCAATATAGTTCCCGGATAGTCGCCGGTGAAAAGCAGATTGCTTCCACCTCCGATATGGAAGTAATTCCCGTCGGGAAGCGAAGTCAGGATATTAGGAATATCCGAGGGGCTGTCATATTCAATGAATTTTCCACACGAAACATTCATGCGGAAAGTATTCAGATGACGAATATTGAAATCTTTAATCTCAGTTATCATTGAGTACTTGACTTTTATCTACAAATTTAATAAAAATATTGCAAATACAAGCCATTATACGTGTAAATATAACCCGAAACGGAATCAGAAGGTGAAATGAAGAGCAAGTCTCAGACCGCCTTTGTCCACTCCAGGTCCATCGCGATAAGTGAGTCGCCAGACATAATCAAGTCTCAGTATGCGGAATATGTTGTCAATTCCCACTCCGACTTCCATATAAGGTTTGGCCGTCATTTTTCTGGTATTGCTGATGGAGGGGAACATGAAAAGTTCTTTATTGAACTGCGGATCATTATCCTTGCTAAGATGGCCCCAGAATCCGCGGAAAGAGAATACTTCACGTAGTTTAAGCTTTTTCAAATATGGAATATAATTGAAAATGGCGCCGTTTGCCCAGTATGTCAGATCCCATGACGCGTAGGAGTCAGTCATGAATTCCATCGGATTCATAAGCGCGAAACTTTCAGGCTGTATAGTGTATGACAGATTGGCATTAGGAATAAGAAGATCAGGGTATGGTGACCTGCTCCATAAGTGACCGCCTTTGATAATTCCATCAAGATAGCCGAATGCGGAGAACCAGAATCTTTTTATGACGCTGAATTCCGTTTTGTTTATCTCAAACATATTTCCCAGAAATCCTTTGGGAGCATAGACGTGCGTCAGCATGAACGCGGGCGCTTCCTCGTTGATTCTTATCCTGTCCGATTTCATCTGATAGACCTTCTCTCCGGGAGCATAGCGGAGCCTAATGTTAAACGAGGTCTCGTTATAATGATTATAGGCAGTTCCTGAAGGCAAAACAAAAGTCATGTATTCCGTTGACTCTTGTCTCTGATGATCAATAGAAGCCTCCAACGAGAAATTATTGGGAAGTTCAAGCGTATATTTCAGAGATGTGGTCCGGAGATAATCGATCTGGAGATCGTCATGCCTTTTGAAGGACAGAAACATATTGTCGGCATTGGTAAATGCGTAATGCTGGCCAAGCATATTTACGTCGTAAGTATGGGTCAGACGCAATGAATGAATCGGAAATTCGCGCGCATGATACCGTTTGTCAACGAAAGAATATTCCAGTTCTCCGCTATATTTGAATTTGTGGTCTCTCGTACCGTATGCGGCATACCCTCTGGCGAAAAATCTTTTATTCAGATTTGCAGTAGTCATTCCTCCCAGACGGAATCTGAATCCTTCCAATGTATTGTGGCTGACAGTAGTATTGACGGGGCCAATGTCGAGCTTGCTCGGATTCCCGGTCTGGATATAGCCTTGGACCATAGTTTTTAAAAACCATTCCCCTACTCTATAAAGAGGTTTTGACCGAAGACCCGATGTCAGCGAAGCTATCTGTCCCTCTCCTCGGGTGAGAGGGATCATGCGGGTGTCATTCCAGAAAACGGAATCACGAGTATATGTATTTTCATTATAAAGGGTTGATCCGAGCTTTCCGAATAAATCCTGATCACTATATGGAGAGAAATTATGATCTTTATAAGCTGTGCTTCGACGGAAATAGACGCCTTGAGTGCCGGGAATTATGGCAACTTCAGCTACAAGGTCGTCTCTGACCGGAAGCCTTGACCCGTCAGGCGCCTTTTCGTATTCCTGATTTATGTGGATCCCCTCTATGAAATTCAGGTTTATATCTTTGGGGACATTCATGATGACCTTTTTGATAAACATCGTTGTATCTCCGACCGGGACGAACACACGTCCTGTAAAGCCGAATGATTCCGAGTTTCGAGGTACAAAAGCCAACTGAATGCATCTGACTGAATCAATCTCGACCGTGTCCAGCAGATAATACTTATAAAAATCAGGACCTATCTTAGACAAAGGACTTACAAGTCTGTTGTGAAGAAGATCAATATCATTATTATAAAGATCGATATTTTTGAAAAAATCCTCATAGAGTATCTGCATGTTGGACTGATCCATGAAATCGTCAAGCCCTTCCTGCCGCAGTCCGGTTACAATCTCTTTCTCGGATTGTGGATCTTTTCGGTAATGCACTTCCGATGATTTTTCACGCGTGCTTATCGTAAGAATCGGACGATCGGAGACTTCCGACGTGTCTATGTGTTCCCTGAGGAAATCGAATTTTTTCAGAATGAGATTCTTGTCGCTTTCTGGTGATATATTATTGAGCGCAATGGTGATGCGCTCATATTTGTTGTAATTATAGTTGTCATTGTTTTTAGGATCGGTCGCGTGACCGGCATTCCGGAGACGATTCACAAAATCAACCGCCGGATTGTTCTTTTTGCTGTACTTTTCCTTTTTCGGCCGGACAATAATTTCACTTAATTGAAGTCCTGCCGGGGCGAGAAACACTTTATTCCCGTTTTTTCGGAAATCAGTGAAAGAAACAGTCTGGGTTTCATAGCCTAAAGTGGAAAATCTCAAACTGTCAGGCTCCTGACTGACGGTCAATCTGAAACTGCCCTTACCATTGGCCTGAGAACCCCGGTTTAGCCCGACGGCTTCGACTGTAGCGAACGGAATAGCTTCATCAGTTCCCGCATCCTTGACCTGACCCTTAACCACAAGTGTAACAGCCTGCAACGGAACAAAAAATGACGAAAAAAGCAGTAGCAGTAGCGTTCTGATAAAAAAATCAGTCTTGATATGTTTTTTCATTGCCTTCATTATTCACTGGCGTATTTTCATCCTGCTGTCCCGTCTGTTTGTCAAAATGTTCGTATGCTTCCACAATTCTCTGAACGAGAGAATGGCGAACGATATCCTTCTTCCCGAATTCGACCTTACCGATTCCCTTCACCCCCTCGAGCACTTTCAGCGCTTGTTTCAGGCCGGAAATTGTAGTGCGTGGAAGATCAATCTGCGACGTGTCACCGGTTATTATCATTTTTGCATTCATGCCAAGACGCGTCAGAAACATTTTTATCTGATGTGTCGTTGTGTTCTGTGCTTCGTCAAGAACTATTACAGCATCGTTAAGTGTACGACCGCGCATAAATGCCAGAGGAGCTATCTGTATCACGTTCGTATCCATATACTCCTTAAGTTTCAGAGGGGGTATCATATCTTCAAGAGCGTCATAAAGAGGCTGAAGATATGGGTCGATCTTGTCTTTCATATCGCCGGGAAGAAATCCAAGCCGTTCGCCGGCTTCAACAGCCGGACGGGATAGAATGATTTTCCTAACCTCCCTGTTCTTCAATGCTCTGACGGCAAGAGCTATGGCGATATATGTCTTTCCCGTACCGGCGGGGCCGAGGGCAAATGTAAGATCATTGTTCTGGAATGCTTCAACAAGTTTGTGCTGATTGGGATTTCGGGCCGATATCGGTTTACCGTTAATGCCAAATATAATGACACCGTCACTTTTCTTTTCGTTAGGCTGTTCACCTCTGACTATATCAATTATGACATCTTCAGGAAGATTATTGTATTTCACACAATAATCCTCAAGCTCATGAATCCTTTTTTCAAAAACGGACGTCTCGGCGTCATCGCCAATCACCTTTATGACCGAACCCCTTGCAGCCATTCGTAATTTAGGGAAAAGATTGCGTATCAACTGCATGTTATTGTTGTTTACCCCGTAAAAACTCTGGGGATCCGCCTTTTCAATGATGATAATTCTTTCTATCATATATTTTGGAAACAGTTCTATGGTTATGGGCCTATATCCTTATAAGCGTGCAAAGTTACTTCTTGTTTACTAAATATCGAAATTTTATATTGTCATCATAGGTGTTATTAAAAACCTTTTTATACTTTTGTGCAATTTTTTAATATATATCATCCCGTAAAAGAACAAATATAGACTTCATGGCTTTTGAGATTGAACGTAAATTTCTTGTGAAAGACCATTCTTATGTCGCAATGGCTGATTCAGCAAAAACAATCCGTCAGGCTTATTTATCCACCCGACCTGAATCGACTGTCAGGGTGAGGACAGTCGATGAATGTGGTTTTCTGACGGTAAAAAGCAAGAACATCGGAACTATAAGACATGAATGGGAGTACGAGATCCCTTATGATGATGCCATGGAGATGATGTCGAACTGTGCCGTAACGCCCATTATAGAGAAAATACGTTATAATGTAGGACGATGGGAAATAGATGAATTCCGTAATTCTCTTTCAGGATTGACAATAGCGGAGATCGAGCTGAAGGACGAAAATGAAAAAATTGCAATACCTGAATTCATTGGTGAAGAAATCACCGGTGATTCCAGATATTACAATTCAGTCATAGCGATGACTGGGAAGATTCCCGACTGATCGCCGAAATGGAACACCCTCCTCCCAGACTTTTATAGAGTCTGACAAGCGAAAGGTATTCATCCCTGACAGTATTGCTTAACGCAATCTGGGCATCGAAATATCTTCTTTGAGCATCCAACACATCTAAATACAGAGAGGTACCTCCGGCATATTGAATTTTTGCCAGTTTCACATATTCCATTGCAGCATTTCTCAGCTCTGTTTTCAGCTGAGCCGTCTCTCGGGCAGAATTATAGGAGATTTTTGCATCATTTACTTCTTTAAAAGCAGTCAGCACGCTTTTTTCATATCCGATTCGTGCTCGGTCATACGCTGCGATTGATGCCTCATATTTCTTTTTGCGTTTTCCAAAATCAAATACAGGTCCCGTTAGAGCGCCGATGACATAACTGAAGGGAGAACGAATCAGATTGGCGAGTCTGTCATTTTCCACACCTCCCGTCAAATTTATCGTAAATCGGGGGAAACGGTCGGCATACGTAATGCCTACATCAGCCAATGAAGCCCGAAGTCTCATTTCTGCAGCCCTCAAATCAGGCCTTCTCGTAAGCAAATCTGAAGGCACTCCAATTTTGCGCTGCCCGACCACAACTTCAGTCAGCATAGTCTTCTGTCGTTCGATTTTTTGTCCTGCAGGTTCTCCCATGAGAAGCAGCAACGAATTTTCCATCAGTGCGATCTTTTCTTCAAGAGCCGGAATAAGTGATGCGGTCGAAGTATATTCCACTTGAGCCTGCCGATAAACCATCTCAGACGTGAGTCCTCCTTCGAATCTGATTTTAGCCTGATGAAGACTTTCTCCCCGGGTTACAAGAGTCTGACGCACGATGTCAAGTTCACTGTCGAGAGCGAGTAATCGGAAGTAGGTATCGGCGACTTCCGCCACTACTATCATGTCCATAGCGCGTTTGTCCTCTATGCTCGCTATGTATTGAGCCTCGTTTTTACGATTATTCCAGCTAAGGCGCTTCCACAAGTCCGCTTCCCAACTCATAGTAAATTTCACGCCCAACTCCGGATCGACAGAAGCATTGTTGCCGTCATAATCGTTACTTTCATGACTGGCATATATATTGGCGGAAATCTGGGGAAGCATATCTTTTTTGCCTGAAGATAAAAGCAATCGTGATTCCTCTACCCTTTTCGACGCCATGAGAATGTCTTTATTATTATCAAGCGCTTTTCTGATAAAACCGCATAAAGTGGAGTCGCCATAGAATTGCCACCATTCGAGATCGGCCATTGACAACGAATCGCGAAAGCCGTCATCATAATAAGCAGGCAGATCGGTTTGAGGCGCAACACACATTTTTGTTCCATTACAGGCTGTGAACAGAACGAGGAGGGAAAACGCGCTTATCAGTTTATAAATGTTTTTCATACATCGGTGTTTTTCTTCTTGAATTTTTTAATGAATTTCCCAATCAACACATAGAAGAGAGGGACATAAATGATCCCGACAGTCACAGCAACAATCATGCCAAAAAACACGCCTGTCCCTATGCTGCGTCTGCTTTCACAGCCCGGTCCCGACGCGAAAACGAGCGGAAGCAGTCCGAGCATAAAAGCGAGGGATGTCATGACAAGCGGACGGAATCTCATCCTGACTGCCTCTATGGCTGAGGCAACCAGCTCCTTACCATTATGATAGGCTTCGTTTGCAAACTCTACAATCATTATGGCGTTCTTCGCTACAAGACCGACGAGCATTACAAGCCCTATCTGAAAATAAATGTTGTTTTCAAGTCCGGTAATCCAAATGCCGAGATAAGCGCCAAGGCCTGCCACCGGCAGAGACAAAATGACTGCCAGCGGAACCGACCAGCTCTCATAAAGGGCGGCCAAGAATAAAAAGACGAATACAAAAGCCAGCATAAGGACAAGGCCGGTATTTCCTCCTTCATGCTTTTCCTGATATGAAAGTCCGCTCCATTCGACTTCTACCTTGTCTCCAAGTTTTTCCTTTACGAGACGTTCCATTTTGTCCATAGCCTGCCCCGAGCTATACCCCTGAGCAGCCTCTCCGGTAATCATGGCACAGTTAAACATGTTGAAACGTTTGACGTTACCGGCTCCTGTCGTATAATATGACTTGCCGAGCGATGTCACGGGCAACATTTCTCCGGAGCGACTTTTCACAAAAAAGAGGTTCAGGTTGTCACGACGTGCCCTGTAGGGAGCTTCGGCCTGAACATAGACTCGATATACACGGTTGAACATATTGAAATCATTGACATATACCGATCCGGTAAACGCCCTTACAGTTGAAAATATATCTGTCATGTTCACACCCTGCAGTTGAGCCTTGTCTCTGTCCACATCGAAATATAGCTGCGGAATGTCATGCTGGAGTGTCGATGATACTCCGGAGAGCTCTTTACAGCGTTTTGCAGCATTAATTACTGAGTCAACGGCACTCTGCAGTTCTGCGTATGACGTGTTGCCTCTCGCCTCGAGTGCCATTTCAAAGCCGCCTGACGATCCCAACCCCGGAATCACAGCAGGACGGGAAAGATAGACTTTACTTTCAGGATAACTTGAAAGCTCTGCCATGACGTTTGACATTATTTCGCCCAGTTGCCGCCCTTTCCTTTCATTCCACGGTTTTAATATGACTGTCAGCTGACTCCTTGCCTGACTTGTACCGACGCGAGGGCTTGACCCTGTGACATTCAACACATGTTCAACTTCAGGCTGTTCAAGCAGATATGCCATAGCTCTGTCCGTGACTTTTCGTGTCCTTTCTATGGTCGCACCTTCCGGCAATTCCAGTTCGACCGTAAAATATCCCTGATCTTCCTGCGGCATGAAACTGGAAGGAACCGTCCGGTCAAGAACCCAAATCAATATCAGGATAAAGCCAAAGGCCGCCAGCATCCTGCGAGGGGCATTGATCACTTTTCTTACAATTCTGCAATAGAAAGCATTGCTTTGGCCGAGCCACTTGTTTATCAATCCGAAAAAGCCCCGCTTCTTACCTGAATCAGGCTTAAGCAAATATGCACACATGACAGGAGACAGACTCAGCGCCACTACAGTGGAAATGATGACTGAAACGGCAATCGTTATGGTGAACTGACGGTATAGTTGTCCCGATATGCCGGGCAGAAAACTAACAGGGACAAATACCGCACACAGGACCAGAGACATTGCGACAAGAGCTCCGCCAATACCACTCATTGCACGCCGCGTCGCTTCTTTAGCGTCAACATGTTCCTGACTCATTATTCTATCGACATTCTCCACAACGACTATCGCATCGTCAACCACAATACCTATCGCAAGAATCAAACCAAGAAGGGTAAGCATGTTGAGTGAAAAGCCGAACACGAGCATCACTCCGAAGGTGCCAATCAGTGATACCGGTACCGCTACGATCGGTATCACCGTGGCACGCCAGCTCTGCAACGACAGATATACGACAAAAATAACGAGCAGCAGTGCCTCAAACAATGTCTGGTACACATGGTGTATCGATTCGTTAATATATGTCGTCATGTCAAAAGGTATCTGATAGGATATGCCTTCAGGGAACGATTCGCTTATCTCTTCCATCGCCTTTTTCACGGCATCGGCAACTTCAATTGCGTTTGCACCGGGAAGCATGTTGATATTCAATACAGCCGCATTGCCGCCGTTTATTCCGCTTTCGGTCGCATAGGAGGACGCTTCAAGCGATACTCGCGCAACATCCTTCAATCTGATCAACGAACCGTTGGGATTAGCCCGAATGACGATCGATTCAAAATCCATGACGGATGAGAGACGGCCTTGAGCGGTTATAGGGACTGTCAGCTGCACACTGTCGTTAGGAGCTTGACCCAATACACCGGCCGCAGACTCCCGATTCTGATCTTTAAGAGCTTTCTGAATATCCTGAACCGTAAGGCCGAGATTGGCGAGCCGGTCAGGCTGCACCCATATCTGCATTGCATAATAACGTCCGCCGACATTTCTGATACTCCCTACACCCGGAACACGCCGCAACATGTCAAGCACATTCAGCGTGGCATAATTACTCAGATATATCTCATCATATTTTGAATCGTTTGAAAGAAGCGTTATTGTCATAAGCCGGTTTTCAGTTTCCTTTTCAACCGTTATGCCGTTCTGGACCACCTCGGCAGGCAGACGCGACTCCGCTTTTTTCACTCTGTTCTGAATGTCAACCGCTGCCAGTTCCGGATCCGTGTCAATATCAAAAGTCACGGTAGCGCTGAATGCTCCCGAATTGGAGGAAGAGGACTGCATGTATATCATGCCCGGCGTTCCGTTAAGTTCCTGCTCTATAGGTGTAGCCACGGCCTGTGTGACTGTGAGTGCGTCGGCGCCCGGATAGCTTGCCGATACACGGACCACAGGAGGAACAATCGCAGGATATTGGTCAATAGGAAGCATGAGAAGACCTATCGAACCGATTATCACTATAACTATGGATATTACTATAGAGAGAACGGGATGTTCGAGAAAAAAATTCTTTTTCATATCTTGTCACTGTTTATTTGACGACGATATTTTCACAATAGTACCGTGCTGGAGTTTATGGATACCCTCCACAATGATCTTTTCCCCCGCGACAAGCCCTCTTTCAACAATTATATTGTTATCTACCTCCGGACCGGTCTCGACGAATCGTTTCTCCACTCGGTTTCCTTTTCCTATAACATAGACGTACGCTCCTCCTTTTTCAACAGTTATGGCTTTTTGGGGAATCTGTATAGCGTTTTCTCTCACATCCATGAGCAATTTCACTTTTGTAATTTCTCCCGGCAGCAGATTCCTGTCGGGGTTGGGAAGTTCGGCCCTAACCTGAAAAGTGCCCGTTTTAGGATCAACCTGAGGATCGGCGAAATCAACGACACCCTTAAAAGGATATATAGAGCCATCAGCCAGGGTCACGGTAACATAAGGATCCCAGTCGCGGTCCTTGGCCCGTTGGCCCAAAGTGACGTTCCTGTTTTTACTGTTCAGATAATCGAGGGCTGTCATGGAAAATTCCACATGAACGGAATCACTGTTCACCACCGTCGCAAGCAATGATGTGGCACTCGGTCCTACAAACGTACCCAAATCCACCCCTCTCTGAGAGATGTATCCCGAGATGGGTGCTTTGACCTGAGTATAGCCCAAAGTGATCTCAGCCTGAGTAAGATCGGCCTGACAGACGGCTACGTCGGCCATTGCCGTTTCGTAGGCGGCTTCCGCGTTGTCCAGATCGAGCTGACTGGCTGCATTCTGCGCGTGAAGCGGCCGGATTCTTGCCAGATCCCTACTCGCTTTCTGTGCCTGCGCTTTAGCTTTGTTGAGTTGCGCTCTTACTTTGTTCAGACGGGCCTTATAGACAGTCGGGTCTATGACGAACAATGTCTGGCCTTTCTTTACGAAAGTGCCTTCGGAAAAAAGCATTTTCTGAAGATACCCTTCGACTCTCGCTCTGACTTCAACGAACTGCTGACCTTTTACTCTTCCGACAAAGTCGCCGTAAATATATACATCAGCCGGCTTTACTTCTTCTATCAGAACCGTCGGACTCTCTTCTACATTTTTTCCTTCATTATTTTTTCTCGAAAAAAAGAAAATGACAGCCCCAATCAGGAGGATGAGAAGCAAAAGAGAAATAAGAGATTTTTTGCTCAGAAAAATGCCTTTGAAGTCAGATGATGTTTTCATTGTGTTATGTGATGATCGATGTTGATGAACTAAACCGAACTATACAACACAGCCCGGGCCGCATTTGTTCATGAATGCAGCCCGGAAATCGTTTCTAATTTGAGGATATGTACTCAGAATCGACGTTGTAGTTTGACGACGTTTTCTACGTGATGTGTATGCGGAAACATGTCAACCGGCTGAACTCTGACAACCTTATATTTTTCGTCAAGAAGCGCCAGATCACGAGCCTGCGTGGCCGGATTACAGCTGACATAAACAATCCTTTCAGGTTCCGCATTAAGGATTACGTTCACAACATCGCCATGCATGCCGGCTCGCGGAGGATCCACAATCATTACTTCCGGGCGTCCGTATTCATCTATGAAATCATCAGTCAGGACATCCTTCATATCCCCGGCAAAAAATAATGTATTCTCAATTCCGTTCACTTCGGAATTGATCCGGGCATCCTTTATAGCATCTTCAACGTATTCTATCCCGATGACTTTCCGGCAGCATTTGGCTACGAAATTTGCAATTGTACCTGTTCCCGTATAAAGATCATAGACGAGCTCCCCTCCCTTGAGATCTGCAAAATCTCTTGCGACTTCGTATAATCTGTGGGCCTGTTCTGAATTCGTCTGATAGAAAGATTTCGGTCCTATACGGAATCTGAGATCATCCATCCGTTCTTCTATGTAAGGACGTCCGCTGAAAGTCACGATGTCAAGATCTGCGAAAGTGTCATTAAGTTTGGTGTTGATCACATAGGAAAGCGACGTGATCTCCGGGAATCGGTCATTGATAGCTGTCATCAGCTTTTGGATGGCACACTGATTGTCTTCTCCGACAGCCATAAGCACCATAATCTCTCCTGTGGAAGCTATTCTAATCATAAGTGTACGCAGAAATCCGCTGTTTGATTTAAGGTCATAAAATGACATGCCTTCTGCCTTACCATAATCCTTGATGAAATTTCTGAGGCGGTTTCCGAAATCATCCTGCAGATGACACCTGTTGATGTCAAGCACTTTGTCGAATGCTCCCGGTATATGGAATCCTGCTGCGTCGCGGTCGGGAAATTCCTCACCGCTGCGAAGCTGGTCAAAAGTAAGCCATTTTTTATTGGAAAATGTATATTCCATTTTGTTACGATAATGCCATATTTCCTTCGAGCCTATTATGGGACTAATCTCGGGGAGCTCCACTTTCGCGATTCTTGTCAGAGCGTCAGTAACCTGTTGCTGCTTACATTTGAGCTGATATTCGTATGGCAGATGCTGCCAGCGACAACCGCCGCACACTGTGAAATGCTCGCATCTGGGTTGAGTCCTAATCGGCGAAGGAGTGATCAGTCGCTCGATATGTCCTTCCGCATAACTATGCTTTTTACGATCAATTTTTATATCAGCTATATCGCCAGGAGCTCCGAACGGAATAAAAATCACCATATCGTTGAATCTGGCAATACTTTTCCCTTCAGCCGCCACCCCGGTAATCTCTATTTCGGGCAATAGAGGCAATTCTTTTCTCTTTCTTGACATTTTAAGTTTTGTATATTTATGAGGGACACGCCCAATCTATTTATGAATTTATTTGCAAAGCTACTTAATAAAACCCAAACATGGCCAATTTCTCATAAATTTTGTCGGAATAATTTCACAATATAATATAAATATATTAAATTTGCATCACAACCTTTTATTTGGTTAACCGAAATTCAAAATAGAAAAAACATAGATAATTCTCATAAACTAATTCTACTAAATTTTTCAAATGAAAAGAGTTTACACGTTTGGAGATGGAAAAGCCGAAGGAAATGCTTCGATGCGCAATCTCCTTGGCGGTAAAGGTGCGAACCTCGCCGAAATGAATCTCTTAGGCATGCCTGTGCCTCCCGGTTTCACAATTACGACGGAAGTCTGCACCGAATATACGCAATACGGTCGTGATGAAGTGGTAAAACGCCTTGACGCCGATGTCAAAGCTGCCATAGCACACGTTGAGAGTCTGACCGGTTGCAAATTCGACGACCCCAAGAATCCCCTTCTCGTTTCTGTTCGTTCAGGCGCCCGCGCTTCAATGCCCGGCATGATGGACACCGTCCTTAACCTCGGTATGAACGACGCCACCGTTGCCTCGCTTGCAGAAAAAAGCGGTAATCCCCGTTTTGCATGGGACAGCTACCGCCGTTTCGTGCAGATGTATGGTGACGTGGTTCTCGGCATGAAGCCCAAGAGCAAGGAAGACATTGATCCGTTTGAGGAAATAATGGACAAAGTCAAGGAAGAAAAAGGTGTCAAACTTGATACAGAACTCGATGTCGAGGATCTCAAGAACCTCGTGAAGCTTTTCAAGGCCGCCGTCAAGGAATATACCGGCAAAGATTTCCCCGACAGCGCATGGGAACAGCTCTGGGGTGGTATCTGCGCCGTATTTGACAGCTGGATGAACGAACGCGCCATCATCTACCGTCGAATGAACCAGATTCCCGAAGAATGGGGAACTGCCGTCAACGTTCAGGCTATGGTATATGGCAACATGGGTAACAACTCCGCAACTGGTGTCGCTTTCAGCCGCGATGCAGCCACCGGTGAAAACATTTTCAACGGTGAATATCTGATCAACGCTCAGGGTGAGGATGTCGTAGCCGGTATCCGCACACCCCAGCAGATCACTGTTGAAGGTTCTCGCCGCTGGGCAGCCCTTCAGGGCATCAGCGAAGAGGAACGTGCTTCAAAATATCCTTCACTTGAAGAATCTATGCCTGTATGCGCTGCCGAGCTGATCGCCATCGCCAACCGCCTTGAAGACTACTACAAGGATATGCAGGATATGGAGTTCACCATTCAGGATGGCAAACTCTGGATGCTTCAGACCCGTAACGGCAAGCGTACCGGCGCCGCTATGGTAAAAATCGCCATGGATCTTCTTCGTGCAGGTGAAATCGACGAGAAGACTGCCCTCCTCCGCATGGAGCCTCAGAAACTCGACGAACTTCTCCACCCGGTATTTGACAAAGCTGCCCTCAAGCGCGCCCATGTAGTAGCTAAAGGTCTTCCTGCTTCTCCCGGTGCCGCAACAGGTCAGATCGTGTTTGATGCTGAAGAAGCTGAAGCTTGGGCTGAAAAGAAGAAAAAAGTTGTCCTTGTCCGCATCGAGACCTCTCCCGAGGACCTTCGCGGTATGGCCGTGGCTCAGGGTATCCTGACCATGCGTGGCGGTATGACCTCACACGCTGCTGTGGTTGCACGCGGTATGGGTAAATGCTGTGTATCCGGTGCCGGTGAAATCCGCATCGACTACAAGGAAAAGACCCTTTCATGCGGTGGCAAGACTTTCAAGGAAGGCGACTGGATCTCACTCAACGGTTCTACCGGTGATGTTTACGAAGGCCAGGTTCCGACAACCGAACCCGAACTCGACGGTGACTTCGGCGCAATCATGAACCTCGCTGCCAAATATACCCACACTCTCGTGCGTACCAACGCTGACTCACCCCGCGACGCCAAGCAGGCACGCCACTTCGGCGCTCAGGGTATCGGTCTTTGCCGCACAGAGCACATGTTCTTCGAAGGCGACCGCATCAAGGCCGTTCGCGAAATGATTCTTTCAAGCGATGTCGAAGGCCGTCGCGTGGCTCTCGCCAAGCTTCTCCCGATGCAGCGCGGAGACTTCGAGGGCATCTTCGAAGCAATGGACGGTTACGGAGTGACCATCCGTCTGCTCGATCCTCCTTTGCATGAATTCGTTCCTCATCAGACTGCAACCCAGAAAGAACTTGCTTCAGAAATGGGTCTTTCCCTCGAAGAAGTTAAGGCTAAGGTTGACAGCCTCGAGGAATTCAACCCGATGCTCGGTCACCGTGGATGCCGTCTCGGTATCACCTACCCTGAAATCACCGAAATGCAGACCCGTGCCATCATCGAGGCCGCTATCGCCTGCAAGAACCGCGGAATCGACGTTCATCCTGAAATCATGATACCTCTTGTTGGTTCACTCAAAGAAATCCAGCATCAGGCCAACGTGATCAACATCACTGCAGCCAAGGTATTCGAGGAAAAAGGCACAAACGTTAACTACAAGGTCGGCACCATGATCGAGGTTCCCCGTGCAGCCCTCTGCGCCGATCAGATCGCAACCGTAGCCGATTTCTTCTCGTTCGGTACTAATGACCTTACCCAGATGACCTTCGGTTTCTCTCGCGACGACGCTCCCAAGTTCCTCAAGTTCTATAAGGAACACGGCATCATCAAGACCGATCCCTTCGAAGTTCTCGATCAGGAAGGCGTTGGCCAGCTCGTCAAGATGGGCGTTGAAAAAGGCCGTGCAACCAAGCCTGAACTCAAAGTCGGCATCTGCGGCGAACATGGCGGTGAACCTTCTTCCGTTAAGTTCTGCGCTAAACTCGGCATGAACTACGTGAGCTGCTCACCCTTCCGTGTGCCCATCGCCCGTGTAGCTGCGGCGCAGGCTGCAATAGAAGACTAATCTTTACGATTAATCCGGAATAAATAAGGCCGTGATATCACCAATCGGTATCACGGCCTTTTAATTTTGATTTTATGACCCGGAACGAAATTGACCGGCAAAGTATTGAAAAAGCGAAAAAGCTTTTTTTGTCAGGGAAAGTATATGACATAGAGGTTGGAACTACAGCGGGCCTCCGAGCTGTTCATCATGCTTTATTTGACGGACTATATTCTTTTGCAGGCGAAATCCGTAAGTTGAACATATCCAGAGGTGGCTTTCGATTTGCCAATTCTCTTTATCTTCTTCCCGCACTTGAGGCTATAGAGAAAATGCCTGAAAATTCATTTGAGGAAATTGTTGCCAAATATGTGGAGATGAACATTGCTCACCCTTTCATGGAGGGCAATGGACGTACTACTCGAATCTGGCTTGACATGATGCTACGACGTACTCTCTGGAAAGTCATCGACTGGCGGAAAATATCACGTGAAGTCTATATGCAAGCTATGGAACGATCTCCGATCAATGACCTTGAACTCCGATATCTTCTGCAAAATGCCATGACAACCGAGACTGATGATCGCGACGTTGCTTTCCATGGTCTTGAACAGTCATACTACTATGAAGGCTATGAGCCCGAATGATGTCGAAATCGTTTTTAGGACAAAATCATAATTACAAAGACATTCCCAATGAAAAGAGGTCCGTCAACAAAGTGGCGGACCTCTTTCGTTTATAGGTCTCCTGGAACGTTGTTTATTTGCGCATGCGGCGTTTGGGTGTATGGTTCAAGCGCCATTGTACGTGAAACATGAAGTAGCGCGGAAGGACAGTGCGATATGTTTCTGTGCGTCCTTGGGCGTTTACCGTATAGGAAACGTTGCTTAGATCATGGAGAATATCATAGCCGTCAAGCATAAATATGAGAGAGCCTTTAAGGATGCTTTTTGACAGACGCGCGTTCAGGACAAAATTGTTCGTGTTAAGAGCATCATCCGTGTATCCTCTACGGTTATACATCGTTAGGTCGGCTGACAGCTGGAAATTTGCAGGCAGAGAAATTACTCCGTTAAGGCCTGTTTTGAAGTTCCAGGTGTTCTGCGCGGTGAAATCGGCAAGATTTGAGGTGAAGCGATTGAATGAACCGAGGAAATCAATACCAAGCTTGACAGGTGAATAGGAATAAGTGCAATTCAGCTTGTATGTAACGCTGTTGTCAAACACTTTGCTTCGGGTAAAATCGGAGTTATTCTGTCCTATAAGGTCCACGCTTGTCACGTGCGACAGCGCAAGACGCGTGTTCAGGTCAAATCTATTCAGATGGCGTATGATCAATCCCGAGACCGATGCATCCCAGTTGCCATTTACATTCATATATGTTGACCGACGTATTCCGGTTGTCGTATCGTAGTTTGACACCATCGAGATTCCATTACCGAGATAACCGTAACTTAATGTCGCGCTGCTGTAGTTTCCGCCGGGTCCGCCGTCTTCATCCTCATTCGAATATGTAATGCTTGTATTAATCTGCGTGGCGTTTTTCAGATCGGGATTTCCCCGCACGATATATAGCGGATTCGTAGTATCCAGATAATCTACGAGGGTTGTTATTACAGGTTCTATCGTTTTGATTTTCCAGTTCAGCGTGACATGATGTCTTTTGTTTCTCCATTGCAGAAATGGATAAGCCTCATTGAAAAGGAATCTGTTTTTCTTTACCAGAGCATGAATGTCGCCGCGGTCATACCTCAGTTCGCGATGGGCCAACGTCATGGGGAGACGGAAATTCAACCACCAGTGGGTGTTCGATAAATTGAACTCGAAATTGAATCTGTGAAGCTGACCGGTCTCGCGGCTTATGAAACTGTTTGATGGATCAAACATAAAAGTTTCGGTTGAGGACGGGAGATGGCCGAGCAGAAAGTCTTCTACTTTCGACTGATCCTCAAGATAGTGAAGCATAGAGGATGCCTTGCTGTAAGTGTGGGTGTAACCGTAGCTGAGCATCGTGGCCATTGACGAGTTGATGCGATACCAGTATTCTACCTCCCCTCCCTCCTTATGGTTGAAGTCAGGCCTGTTCTTGAACTGTTGTAATCTTGAAGAGGATTGGTCAGGATCGTTCTGAAAGCGAAGATTATATGCATTGTCGCGATTTTCGCGACGGCTATTGTAGTCGCCGGTCAGTCGGAAGGTAATGACATCTCCTCCAAACGATATTCTCTGAGCCATACTGAGTCCTGAATTTAAAGAATGGCCTTTGCTGCGTGAACCGGATAGCTCGCGGTTCAACATAGACTTTAGAATTTCATCGTTTTCGCCTGAATATATGCCCTCTATGAAAGATGTCGTGACATTATTGTACTCCCGGTTGAATGTAGCGCTGATGTTGTTGTCGCTTCGGTTCCAGGTCCGGTAAGTGAAGTTAGGGTTAATCTGCAGACTTGTCCGTTTGCTCTGTTTCCAATATGTCCTATGGGAAGTATTTAGCAAGAGCATTCGGTTGAGCTCGCGGGCAAATGAATAGCTGTAAGTATTCCGGTCAACGAGATAATTTGTCTGTATCCGGTCCGTGCCGTCCTGCTCTCTTGTGCGTGTCGCGTTGGCATTACCGGTAATTTCCCACTTTTGGTTTCTGGTTTTAACGCTGTAATCGAAACCACCCATCATCGTACGCAAGACACCGGTCGGCATTGTCTCCGGTGTCCATGAGCCGCTCTGACCCGGCTTGCGGCTATCGTTCAGATTATTCACATTGAAATAAGCCATATACTGGTTGTTAGGCGTGAAGCCCATAGCGAACAGACGTCCGAGATGACGGTTGTCGCTTCCAATTCCCGCTTCGGCATTCAGGTTCATCCCAACCATGTACTCTTTCTTAAGCTTGACATCCATCACATATTGCGAATCTCCAAGATTAGCGCCTGCAAGTTCACTCGCATGTCCGAGCTTGTCATAAACCTGAACATTTTTAACGGTATATGACGGGAGGTTCGACAGAAGGAGCTGATTGTTGTTTCCGAGAAATTCCTTCCCGTTGAGCAACAATGATTCAACATAACGTCCCTGAACGAAGATAGCACCGTCATCTCTTAGTTCAACTCCCGGCAACTGCTCAATGAGAGCGTCAAGCATGCTCCCTTCGGTGAGTTTGAAAGCATCTGCGTTATATACTATGGTGTCTCCCCTATTGTAAAATTTAATTTTAGATGCGGTGACAACGACTTCATCGAGATTTCGTCCCGGAGGCCTCATGTAGAATGAGCCTAAATCCATACGGATTTCACGCTTAGCCAGTGAATCCGTGTCGATAGTTTTCCATATTGTCTCGAATCCTGTCGCTGATATTTTTACCGCGCATTTGCCTTCTCGCGGAATCCATACATAGAAATCTCCCGTATAGTTTTTTACAGAACCGTCAGGTTGGCCCTCCCATATATCTGAAACACAATTTCCCAACAGAGCGCTGTCCGGGAGATGATACACATGTATTGTCGCATATTCGATAGGCTCATGCATAAATGTGTCAAAAACGCGCCCCTGAAGCAATACTTTATCCTGTGCATGCGTTATAAAAGCCACTGATACACAAAACAGCAATGTTATAATTATCCTTTTCATACAATTGGAATAAATCATATTTTTATATCTTTAAATAATTGGCGTCAGTCTGTTGACATTCGTTACAAAATTAATGTTTTTTTAGATTAGCAACATTTGTTAGTAAAATATCGTATATTGCTTCATTGATAACAGTATTTTTATTTAACGATGGGAGAAATTATATTAATAAATGTAAAATCATAAAATATCCATGCAAGATTTTCGAAACATAGGATTTAAAGTGATAGAATAACCAATTAAATCCACAGAAAATGAAATTAACCTATCTTGCTTTATCAAGTGCCGCTGTCGGCGTCCTGTCACTCATTCTCCCCTCCTGCCTTAATGATAACGATTCTATAGATCTTCAGCGTCCGACCGCACTGGTTACAGTCTGTCCTAATGAAGACGGCACATTCATTATGCAGCTTGACAATTCCACCCAACTTGTTCCTACGAATGTGACCGCGTCGCCTTTCGGGACCAAAGAAGTCAGGGCACTTGTGAATTATACAGAAGCGGCTGAATCGACCGAAAATGATAATATCCGGAATGTCCAGGTAAACTGGATCGACAGCATCAGGACCAAACTTCCGGTTGTGATTGCCGGAGATGACAATGTGGCAGAATATGGCGAAGATCCGATCGAAATTGTCCCCGACTGGGTAACAATCGCCGAAGACGGATACCTGACTTTACGCATAAGGACCGTATGGGAATCACCTGATACGCCCCATTATGTCAATCTTCTTTCAGGGACAAATCCTTCAGATCCCTACGAGTTTGAACTGCGGCATAATGCACAGGGTAATATGAACGGAAAATGGGGCGACGCTCTCATCGCATTTAATCTTAACAAGCTTTCGATAATGGATTCCTCAGAAAAGAAAATTAGACTCAAGTGGAAATCATTTACCGGAGAAAAGACCGCTGAGTTTGAGATTAAAATGCGTCCTAAAAACAAATAAGGCATAATAATCAAACAATACTGACAATTTCTGACAAAAATTGAGAGACGTGCATTGCTCCGTTTCAATTAAACAGTAATTTTGCAAACGCTTCCCCGATAGGGGTCCGGAAATTCATCTGATGAAGAAATACCCTCCGGACTCTTATCGGGAAGTTAATTCGATTCGATCCGATCCGATCGGTGACAGCAACGACAACAGATAACGAACAGCGACTTCTTTCCCTCGTGCAACGGGGCGATAGCGAGGCTATGAGAGCGGTATATTCAAGTTATGTCCGCTATCTCTCGGCCGTTTGCGCCCGTTATATCCCCAACGACGAAGACGTGAAAGATGTCCTACAGGAGAGTTTTCTGAGAATTTTTGACGGAATCGGATCTTTCGAATACCGTGGAAAAGGTTCGCTGAAAGGCTGGCTTACAAAAATAACGGTAAACGAAGCATTGAAATTTATCAGACGAAATGACAAAATTGAATTCGTCGATATCTCTTCACATCAGGATATCCAGCCGGATGAGGAACCTGATATCGATTCAGTTACCTCCTCAGTGATTTTTCGACTTATCAGAGAACTCCCCGACGGCTATCGCACTATTTTCAACCTTTATGTCATCGAAAACCGCAGCCACAAGGAAATCGCAGCGTTGCTCGGCATAAAAGAAAGCACTTCAGCCTCACAATTACATCGTGCCAAATCACTTTTGGCAACTAAAATAAGGCAGTATAACCACTTAAATACCGTGTGTCACTATGAACGATAACTGGTTAGACAAAATCCATGACCGAATGACCGACTTCGAGACCGAAGAACCCGCCGGTCTCTGGAGTGCCATAGAGAACCGTAGGAAAGCAACTTCCGGGGTCTCGAATATGGCAAAAATTGCAGTCATCAAAATGCGTATCCGTAGAGTGGCCGCGGTTGCGGCATCGTTAGCCGTAATATGCACCGTAGCTTTTTATCTGTTTACCGACAATGGGAATGAACAGGTTACATTAAGCTTGTCAACGAAAAGTGACACCCATACTAAAAATATCCGCAAAGAAAACATCAACATTCTCGCTGCAGCGTCGGTCCCGGAACACAATCTATCTGTACCGATAATCGACGAAAGCTCTAAAAAGAGTGAACAGATAGAGCTTCCTTTGCCGACACAGGCAAACATCGGTGACACTTCGGTTACTCGCGAAATCTCAACTTCTGACCGCTACGTCGAAGAAGAGAATAAAGACCCTCGCCCTACAATGAACCTCAAGAGTTCCGGATCTCGTAAAGATTCTCCCGTAAACGTAAAAATAAATTCCGCCAAGGCAAAAAGAACAATATCCGATAACCTTTCATTTTCGCTTTTCAGTTCAACGGGAACCGGCTCTTCTTTCGGCAACCGGTCTCCCCGCGAAATGTTTGTCGAAAGCGTGGGTGCAAACAGCCTTGAATGGGCGGACAATCCTATGCTTGGCGTACTCGTATTCAATCAGCAGACAGGAATTGAGACTAAAGTCCGACATCGACTACCCATAAGAACAGGGATTTCATTCGCCTACAGAATAAACGACCGATTCGATATTGAAAGTGGTGTGACATACACCAATCTCACCTCGGAAATCAAAGAGGGCAGCGATAATCATTATCTTAAAAGCGAGCAACGTCTGCACTACGTGGGTGTTCCTTTAAGCCTAAAATATCATATATATTCGTGGAAAAGACTCGGACTATACACATCGGCTGGAGTCCTCGCGGAGAAATGCGTTTCCGCGAAACTTGACAAAGAATTCATTCTCAATAAGAAAGAAATAGATGCGGAATCGGGAAATATACCGGAGAAACCGATGCAGTGGTCAGCCAACATTTCCGTCGGGGTTCAATGCAGCATCACTCCTTCTATAGGTCTGTTTGCCGAGCCGGGAGTCAGTTACTATTTTGATGACGGAAGCGACCTGCAGACTATATACAAGGATAAACCGCTTAACTTCAATCTAAATGTCGGATTAAGATTTTCGTTCGGCAAATGAGTCATTTCCTGTAAAAACCTAAATGCCTTATCAGATGAATCAAAACAGCTATAAGGAATATAAAACCGATTTTACCGTGTATGGCTCCAGGCCCGGTATGGATCCCCTTCATGCACCAATCAATTGTCGCTATAACGGCTGAAAGGATAACAAGTAAACCGAATATCGACATCCATTTCATAACGGCTTTTTTCTTTCCTTTAAACAGTCGCCTCCAATTGTTCCATCTGAAATGAAGATATATATGCCATATTATAACTGCCAGAAAAGATGTAGCGACAATAAGGTGAAGAATAACCCAAAGCATTGAAGCATTCCCTGCGATCTCGAGCTGAAGGCTTGAAGCAAGAGTCAGGATATAAATAATCAGCAATGTCCAATTGCAGATTTTAAGTTTTTTCATTTTGTCCATCGTTTCGGCGAATTGAGTGAAAAGATTGATTGAGGACAGACTCCTACGCATTTACCACACCCTATACAATTTTCAGGATGTCTGAGCTTTACATGTCGATGCCAAAGCACGCGGACCTTCCCGAGGACATCCCGGGGGCAACTTTCGACACATTTCCAGCACGCTATGCAATCATGGACAGGGTTGGCTATCAGAAACGCTGTCACTTGTCGCGGTTGTTTCGTGGTTTTCTTCATTTGTTTTTTCTGCAAAATTACCTTGTTTGCAGAAAAAACATAAAGTCCGATTCAAGGTGAAACTTGTACTATTTGAGGTTCTTTCGATATTCCACCGGAGAAACGCCCGCAGCCTTTTTGAATAGCTTTGAAAAATAGACATAATCATCATATCCGAGACTATATGCTATTTCTTTCGCAGACAAAGAAGTGTACATAAGTTCGCGTTTCGCCTCTGTCACGACCTGATAGCGAATGTAAGCACTAACATTCATACCCGTAACCCTCCTGACTGCTTCATTAAGATACCCTTCAGTTATATTGAGCATTCCGGCATAAGCTGAGGGGCTTTTTTCTCTTTTAAGTTCTGTAGTCAGCAAATTTTTAAATCTGAGTACTATTGAAATGAATCTGTCATTGTCCTTTCGGCAGCCTGCCATGACGGATGAAATCACAAGACCTTTAATCGATAACGCGAGAGGGAGAGATACCTGATAGTTATCGAAATGACGGGCAAGCATTTCAAATAGCACACCGAGATCGGCTGAAATATTTCTCTCCAAGGCTAAAGAACAATGATCCATCGAATATCTCGCCGTCATATCCCTCTCCTTTTCAGAAAAATATTCAGCAGCGATTCCGAGAATCCATCCTTCTATATCCTCACTTGCATGATTCGGGAAATGGACCTGTGAAGGAGCAACGATAACCGCTTCACCACACGAAACAGTTATTTCTTCAAAATCTACAGAAACCGATGCGCACCCCTGCGTAATGAGGACAATCATATAGTACTCGTCACGGTGTGCAAAGGTCTTCATTCTGTTATGCCCCTCTCTTTGTATGGATTTTACAAAGAGCCCGGGTACAGCAGCATCTGTCAGAGTCAGGAATGGAATTTTTTCGGGCTTATTCTGAGTGTTCATGGAGCGGTCAAGAATAGCCTGATTCCTTATTTTCGGGATTTCCAAGGCTTGAAAACGGAAATGAGAACAACGATGAAAAGCAGGGTCAACTGTATCGGTCCCCAGAGAGCGCTTACTTCTAAATTATGACAGTATATCTCATTTTCGGTAAGATACCATGCAGGATTCCCGTGCACATTTCCTGTAACAGCAGGCCCCATCACAATCCATCCGATCAACACCATGACAAGCGTCAAGATCCATTTTACCGTGAGCCATCTCTGGCGGAAGAACCCCCATTTCGTCCATATCCCGTATATCAGCCCTGTTATTATGATTCCCAGGACACCTCCATAGATCAACAGATCATCAAGGAGCTTTATTGACAGGCTGAGAATATATTTCTCCTCAGGCGAAGAAGGAGTGATCGTTATTCTTAGAAAATTCATAGAGACACCACAACCAATCCACAGAACTGCGAATAAGATATGGAAAGTCTTCAGCCATTTCATACCGGTAGGATTAAGTGTCTTCATCTCGGATCAGTGTCTATCAATTTAAATGGATTTCTATTATCTGACAAATATAGTAAAAAAGAATATCTTACAGTTTTTTTATAAATAAAATGTGCCTTGAACCCTCTTATAATTCCTCAATATCATGAATCGCTCTGAGCGGAATCCATCTAATGTTGTCAAGATATATTCTATTCTCGGTTTCATCGAATCTATTCAGACATCCTTTGACTTTGACATAAACACCTCCCGGTTTAATGGGATCAGCACAGAAATATGTGACCTTCACTTTGGGGAGTTCATTAATTCGCCCGATAAGATTCATGAGGCGCTCTGACAACAATCGCGCTTCATCAGATGAAAGATCCTTTTCCTCTTCCGTCAATCTTGCAGTCTCGTGAATAATCTCTTCATGGCCTGACAGCGCGGCAAAAGGCGCGAATTGTGCAGCCCGGGCGTCCATCGACATCGGTTTATGTTTCGTGCTGACATGATGAGGCAGATTGATTATGTCATCATATCGTGTCATGCCTTGTGCCCTCCAATCTGTGAGTTCCTGTCACGCTGAGTCGCGCCATCGAGATAATTCAGGCCTTTTAAAATGGCGTTTTTACCATAACGTCGCTTGATATTCAGGATTGCCATCTGACGTTTCCGTTCCTTCTCCAGCTCTCTTGTCTCTTCCTCCTTTTTATGCTTAAGATAATCGTAATCAGTGAAAAGATCCAGTTGCCGCGGCTCTGAATCGGAACCGCATACCAGACTCTCATCTATAAGATGATTCAAAGACATCGATATGCGTCTGACAAGCAAAATCGGATTTACAATTCTGTCATATAATTCCAAAAGTTTATCAGAAAGTATCCGGAAAGAAGATGTAGGATGTTCGACAGTCATCGTTCCATGAGCGTGAAAAGGTACTGAACGCCCGTATCTGTCAATTGATATTTTCCCGTTATACTTCGACTTTATGGCCGGATCCGCAAGCGATTCCACATCATATCCTATTTCAAGCACGATCTGGTCCGTAGCCAGGCCCTTCCCGATTAATTCAAGAGAAGCACTGTCAATCATCTCAAGGACAACATTACGCGCTTTGGCGAAAGTATATGGAGAATGAAGGACTTGACCGCTGCATATCGATTTTGATTCAGGACGATAGGATCTGACATGCTGCATCGTCACCGGTTCCCATCCCCATGCGTGGTCTATAAGCAACTCCGCATTGACGCCGAAAAGTTCATAAAGGAAATCCTCATGCTCGAGAGAACACCGCGCAACATCCCCCATGGTCATTATTCCATAACGTTGCAGTTTCCCGGCAATTCCTTTACCTACTCGCCAGAAATCCGTCAGCGGGACATGGGTCCAGAGCTGACGGCGATACTCCATTTCGTCAAGCTCGGCTATCCGGACTCCGTCAGCGTTGGGAGGCATCTTTTTGGCCACCATATCCATCGCGATTTTACTCAGATACATATTGGTTCCTATTCCCGCGGTAGCTGTGATACCAGTCTCCGCGAGTACCTCCCTGATCATCTTTATTGCAAGTTCATGGGCCGTCAGCCCGTAAAGTTTCAGATATGAATTGGCATCAATGAACACTTCATCAATCGAATAGACATGAATGTCTTCGGGAGCGATGAATCGTAGATAGACACTGTATATTCGCGAACTGTAGTCGAGATAAAGTGACATGCGCGGAGGGGCCGCGATATAATCAACCGCCAGATCCCGTCGGGAATTCAAGACTTTCAAAGAAACGCTCTTTCCGACAGAACCCCTCCGCCTGTTGACTTCCTTTACCGTCCGGACGACCTCGAACAGCCGCGATCTTCCGCCGAGTCCGAATTGTTTAAGGGCCGGAGAAACCGCCAGACATATCGTTTTCTCCGTTCGGCTTCTGTCTGCGACAACAAGGCATGTATCGAGCGGATCAAGTCCTCTCTCGACACACTCGACCGAAGCATAAAACGATTTAAGATCTATCGCGATATATCGGCGGTAATCGTTCACTGGGGAGATTCTGCTGGAAAAGAGGGAGGATCACTCCATGTCGAGACTGTCTGTCATAATGGTCCGGGCAATCTGACTGCGGACAACAGAGAGAGTTTTCTCGAGCCGTTGCTTCTCAATTTCCTGTCTTTTGCGTTCCCTAACTATCTTTGAAAGTTCAAACAATGCAGCGATTCCTTCTTTCTGGGTATCCGGCAACTCCATGGTAACAGAACTTTTCCCGGAGAACGTGACCGTTACCGGCTGGTTCCGGTTTTTGGTGATAAACGCAGCAATTTCCTGACATTCGCCTTCGATGAAAGTTATCACATCATGACCGGCAACACGGTCATTTCGTTCTCCGTCAAACCCGACAGAGGGCGTGTGAGCCGACTCCCCGCCGGCATTAGCAGTCACGGAAACTGAATTTATGGATGAGGGAGAAGTCGCGATCAGATAGAACCTTCCGTCCGGCGCCATTCGGCCGTGCAGACCGCTGACAGATGACACATCGACATGTCCCTCAGCTTTAGGCACAAAATAATTCTCTATATCATTCTTTACCAGTTGGACAGTCCCTGAGAGCGAATCAATGCGATAATCATTAACCGCAGCAAGGCTGTCGGTAATCTCAAGCTGACGGTTAGTGACCTGTTCAAGCATCTTAGGGCGCATTGCCATACCCATTCTGCGGATTTCAACGGCAGCCGGACAAGACTTGTCTATCGAATCAAGAAGCAAAAGCGCCTCACTATACCTACCCTGTGCCTCGAGAGTCTCTGCTTCGGAATATAGATTCCGGGCTCTTTTCTCGTCGCTGTTACCACTGCATGAACCTAAAACCAACAGACCTGCCGCCGACAGGGCGTAACTCCATTTCTTAATTTCCGCGCTGGACATCTTTAACACCTTTAACAGTTGATATTTTTGTTATAAGTTGCTTTAAAATTTCAGTATTCTCTACACCTACAATCAGGTATCCGTGGAAAATTCCGTCGTGGGAATCAATCGAGATATTCCTCAATGATGCTCCTGGCTGTTTATTGATTATTGATGAAATATTTGTGACTATTCCTATGTCGTCGGAACCGACGACTGAAAGTGTAGCCACAAACTGACTTCCCGCTTTTCCCGACCAGCGTGTCGGAATTACCCTGTAAGGATAACGGTCGCGAATATGAGCCGCGTTAGGACAATTTTCACGGTGAATTTTTATGACACCTTCCGATGATATAAAACCGAACACCTTATCACCATAAATCGGATTACAACATTTCGACAGACGATAGTTAAGTCCTTTGACATTGTCTCCTATGATTAGGACATCCGAGCCGCCGGTGTCTGTTTCATCTGCTATAGACGACTGCAGAGTAAATTCTTCAGCCGAAACTCGTTCCGCCTGAGCTTCATCTTTTTTGAACTGAGCCTCATACTCAGCTACGATATCATTGATATCAAGCTCGTTTCGGGATATAGCCTTGTAAAATTCGGTAACAGTCTTGAATCCCAATTTTTTAATTGTACGCATGAGATTCGACTCGTTCAGCTCAATCTTACGGTTTTTGAAACGTCTGAACAGCATTTCCTTCGCAAGTTCAGCATCTCGGTTTTCCATCTCTTTCAGAGCCTGTCGGATTTTGTTTCGGGCTTTGGACGAGACGACAATATTGAGCCAGTCGAGCTTTGGCGACTGTGTGCTTGAAGTCAGAATCTCTACCGTATCTCCGCTATGGAGTTTATAGTTAAGTTTACGAGTCTTACCGTTCACCTTTCCTCCGACGCACACACAACCCAGATTTGAATGAATGTTGAAGGCGAAATCAAGAACGGTTGCTCCGAGCGGCAATTTATACAAGTCGCCCCGAGGTGTGAAAACAAACACTTCATCATTATAAAGGTCCATTTTCATGTTTTTCATCAGCTCCATAGGACCGGAGCCGGCATCCTCGAGAATATCACGGACATGATTCATCCAGCTGTCAAGATTATTTTCACTCTTGATGCCTTTGTATTTCCAGTGTGCCGCGACACCCGTTTCGGCGATTTCATCCATGCGACGCGACCTGATCTGGACTTCGACCCATTTACCTTCCGGACCGAGAACCGTTATGTGGAGCGATTCGTAGCCATTTGATTTAGGCACGGAAAGCCAGTCCTTCATTCTGGCGGGGTTAGGCTGATACATGTCCGTAATGACAGAAAAAGCGAGCCAGCATTCCGCACGTTCTTTTATCCTTTCGACATCAAGAATGACCCTGATGGCAAACAGGTCATATATGCCGTCAACATCTATGCGCTGTTTGACCATCTTGTTCCAAATCGAAAAAATGGATTTGGTTCTTCCTTTAATGTCAAATTTGAGGCCTTGATCCTCCAATGCTTTTTTAACGGGGCCTATGAATGCTTTCATGTAAGCGTCCCTCTCCCGCTTGGTCTCGTTAAGTTTGCGCGCGATGCGAGTGAACATCTCTCGATTCGTATATTTCAACGACATGTCCTCAAGCTCACCCTTTATTTTATAAAGACCGAGCCTGTGGGCAAGCTGCGCATAAAGATAGGCGCTCTCACGGGCAATCTGCTGCACGAGCTGTTCATCGGGATGATGGTTAATCTCCCTCATCAGACACAGTCTGTCAACTATCATTATAATGATGACACGTATGTCCTGAGCGAAAGTCAGCATCAGGTTTCGGAAGTTTTCATTCGCAAGAGCCGAATGGCGTCTGTAAAGTGACTGCACTTTTTCCAATCCTGCCATAAGTCCGATCACGTCGTCTTCAACGCCTTCAAGCGCATCGTTGTCAGGACTGACAAGTCTTGACAGCAATATGGCTATCACCATATTACGGTCAGCACTGACCTCCCGGCACAAAGCCGATGCTGTTGTCAGACCGCGTAACACAGGATTGAATCCGAAGCCGTCTCTTTCAAATTCGACGCCGTTCCCTAAGGCATTGTCAATGATACGGCGCACAGATCTGACTTCATCAGGGGTAATAAGATCGGAAGTCAATTTTCTGAGTTCCCGGTATTGGCTGACGAGTTGCCGTCTTTCTTCTTGAGATAATTCCATCATGACGATATTTCTTCTGTGTATAGTGGATATGGTCGGTAAAGGACCATTTAAGAACCGAGAAGGTCCTGTGTGCTTTAAAAATTATGCTGATAGAGGTATCGCTTTATAGAACGTTTGGGAGTTTTTTCAAACTCTTCATCCATAAGTCGGAAAGAAGATACCTTGCTGTATGTAGGCACATCTTTGTTTAGGGCCGCAACATTCTCTTTCATAGCCTGCTCGAGTGCAGTCGATGACAGGCCGTCATTAGAAGCGAGCTCGTAATCAGGATATATCAGAGCTATAAGCCTGTTTGATTCCGAAATTACGACTGATTCATTGACATAAGGCATATTGTTAAGAATCTGTTCAATCTCTTCAGGATATATATTTTGTCCGGAAGGTCCCAGAATCATGTTTTTATTTCTGCCTTTAAGATAAAGAAAGCCTTCGGAATCAAGGAGAGATATGTCGCCGGTATTGAGCCATCCGTCTTCAGAAAGCTCGGCTTTAGTAGCCTCGGGATTTTTAAAGTATCCTTTCATAACGTTGCTGCCGCGCGTATAGAGGACGCCAGGGATGGAATAAGGATCCGGCGAATCAATCATCACTTCCATACGATCGACAACTTTACCACAAGATCCCGCACGAGCCTCTCTCCATGAACTATATGATATGAGCGGACAGCATTCCGTCATTCCGTAGCCTATTGTAAACTGGAATCCGATCTTACGCAGAAACAGCTCTACATCTTTGTTAAGTTTCGCCCCGCCGATAATTATTTCCTCGAGATTACCTCCGAATGTCTGCTGCAATTTCGCTTTAATTCTCGCAAGAAGTCTCGAATCCACAAAAGGCACATGCATCAGCACTCTCATCAAAGGTTTTTCGAGAAGAGGAAAAACCTGTGTCTTGATGATTTTTTCAAGAATGAGAGGGACGGAAACGATCATTTTGGGATGCACTTTCGCAAACGCTTCCGTTATAACCCTCGGAGAGGGCGTGCGCGTCAGGAAATGGATGTGACATCCTCTTATTATCGGGAAAATTATTTCAATCATCAGGCCATACATGTGGGCCATAGGCAACATGCTGACAATGCCGTCACCGTCGGATATATAATCGATTTTGTCAAGACAGAATTCAAGATTGCTCCAGATATTCTCATAAGTCAGCATGACCCCCTTGGGAAATCCTGTCGAGCCCGATGTGTAATTTATCAAAGCGAGTTCATCTGGCTTGTCATCATATACAATGAAATCCGATGCAACGAATCTTTCAGGATATTTGTGACCGAAATACTGGTTAAGATGTGCGCGCGCATCAGTCAGTTCTTCCGAGCGTGAAAGAATAAGGGAATTGTCTTTAAGACTCAAAACGCCTGTGAGACCTCGCATTACTGTAGGATCAAGGTTTTCCCATATTCCTTCTTCAACGAAAAATAACTTGCTTTCACTATGATTGACAAGATTATGAATGCTGTCTGGCTTGAAATCGCTCAAAATAGGCACATTAACAGCGCCATAACTCATAGTTGCCAGAAATGCCACGGCCCAATTGGACGAGTTTCGGCCACAAATCGCAACTTTGTCTCCGGGCTTGATTCTACAGCGCTCGTAAAGTATGTGCAATTTAGCTATTTTCCGTGCAATGTCCCTGAAGCTGTAGGAAACCCCGTTGAAATCCGTGAGAGCAGGCTGCTCCCAATTTGCCGAAATGGTATCCGATAAATATTTATTGACGCTTTTGTGATGTGTCATTGATGTAATATCTGTTTAAATTCACGCAAAGTTAGTATTTTTCCTTTATTATAGCTTCATTTCCACATTGAATTTTGCATTATCTCAAATTTGTTGTGTAAATTTGCACCATGTTTTCTAATCACAGATATTTTATCATTATGTCACGATCCATAACATCGTTATTCGCTGCCTTAGGCATTTTTTCATGTACTGCAGCCGCTGCCGACAACTATAATGTCAAAGTCACCTTTACTCCCGACGAAGACGGTCTGATGCTTTACATGGTGAATTACGATGACGGCACTAAAATAGACAGTTCCCTCGTTGACAATGGTATCGCTTCAATGTCAGGTATTATCACCGCCCCTGTAATGGCGCAGCTCGTTCTTGACGGCAACCGCGCCGGCTCCTTCATTCTCGAACCGGGAACAACGAATGTGGATGCCAACACCCGTTCAGTCAAAGCATCCGGACCGATGAACCGCCAATGGGATTCCTTCAGCAAACGCCTCGAAGCTATTACGACTGAATACAATTCGATTTTCAGTTCAGCCGGCAATGATAATGAGAAGCAAGCGCTTCTGAAAGGTCTTGAAGAGAGATACAACGCTGTGTCCGACTCAATGTTTGCAGCTAACACTGACAATATCATAGGCTATCGTCTCTTTCTTGACAAAGCTTATGAACTGACTCCATCCGAATTCGAGTCGAGACTTGTCAATTATCCCGATATGGGAAACTACACCAGGATAAAAAGGCTCAGGGTTTCCAAGTCAAACGAAGCTGCGACTTCTGTCGGAAATAAATTCAAGGATTTCTCAATCCAGAACGGAGACAGCATTCAGAAACTGAGCGACTATGTAGGAAAAGGCAAATGGACTCTGGTGGATTTCTGGGCAAGCTGGTGCGGTCCGTGCATAAAGGAGACGGAAACACTCAAACAACTCTATTCGAAATATTCCGACAAAGGCCTTGATTTCCTTGGCGTCGCTGTGTGGGACGAACCCGAAAACACAAAAAAGGCGATCAGAGACCATCAACTTCCCTGGCCAATGATAATAAATGCGCAGACGATCCCTACTGACATATACGGAATTGCCGGTATCCCCTGCATTATTCTCTTTGATCCAGAAGGCAACATCGTCAGTCGCGGAAAACAGGGACACGCACTGATTAAGGATGTCGATGAAGCAATGACAAACGTTAAAGAAAACGATTAAGATATTAGACAATGATTGAAAAGATAGCTCAGCTTAAAGCTGAAATTGAATCTCTTTCTCCCAATGATATAAATGAAGTAGAACAGCTTCGAATCAAATATCTGAGCAAAAAAGGCGAAGTTTCGCTTCTGTTCAATGACTTCCGTTCCGTTCCGCTCGAGCAGAAGAAAGAAGTTGGAAAGTCACTCAATGAACTCAAGAATTTCGCCACGGAAAAAATCAATGCTCTCCGTGCCAATCTTGAGTCGGCCGAAACTCTAGACCCGACTTTGGATCTCACCAGAACCGCGACTCCTATTCCTCTGGGTAGCCGTCATCCGCTTTCGATTGTTCGAGAGGAGATAATATCCATTTTTTCGAGATTAGGCTTTACAGTAGCTGAAGGTCCTGAAATCGAAGATGACTGGCACGTTTTTTCTTCTCTTAATTTTGCTGCCGATCATCCTGCCAGAGACATGCAGGACACTTTCTTCATAAACCGCACTCCCGATGTTCTGCTCAGAACCCACACGTCGTCCGTCCAGAGCCGGGTTATGGAACACACTACTCCCCCTATCCGCATCATCTGCCCGGGAAGAGTATATAGAAATGAAGCCATTTCTGCAAGGGCCCATTGTTTTTTCCATCAGGTTGAGGCCTTATATGTGGATAAGAACGTCTCGTTTGCTGATCTTCGACAGACCCTTCTTTATTTCGCAAGAGAAATGTTTGGCTCAGACACCAGAATACGTCTGCGCCCAAGCTATTTCCCATTCACTGAACCTTCTGCCGAAATGGATATTTCGTGCAACCTCTGTGGTGGCAAAGGCTGTTCATTCTGCAAACATACCGGATGGGTAGAGATCCTGGGCTGCGGAATGGTTGATCCCAATGTCCTCGAAGCCTGCGGCATCGACTCGAAAGTCTATAGCGGATTTGCGCTTGGAATGGGAATAGAACGCATAACAAACCTGAAATATCAGGTAAAAGACCTGCGAATGTTCTCTGAAAATGACAAGCGTTTCCTTGAGATGTTTCAGAGCGCACATTGATTGAAACCTACACATTATGACGACAAAAGAACGCTACCATCGCGTATTGGAATGGTTTGAATCGTCGATGCCTGTTGCTGAGACAGAATTACATTACGATAATCCGTTCCAGCTGTTGGTTGCCGTAATTTTGTCGGCTCAATGTACCGATAAACGCATCAATCAAGTAACGCCACCTCTGTTCAAAGCCTTCCCCACTCCTGAAGCACTTGCCGCAGCATCTGTTGATGAGATTCTGGAATTCATAAAGTCAGTCTCCTACCCTAACAATAAGGCCAGGAATCTGCTTGGAATGGCCAAAACTCTTGTCGAGGAATTCCATTCTGAAGTACCTTCTGACATCGACAACCTGCTGAAATTGCCGGGAGTAGGACGAAAGACAGCTAACGTCATTCTTGCTGTGGTCTATAATAAAGCTGCAATGGCAGTCGATACTCATGTTTTCAGGGTCAGCGAACGTATAGGTCTGACCACAAACAGCAAGACTCCCCTGCAGACAGAAATGGCTCTTGTCAGAAATATTCCTGAGGAAATAATACCCAAAGCCCATCATTGGCTGATTCTTCACGGAAGATATATTTGCAAAGCACGTCGTCCCGATTGTCTTAATTGCGGCCTTCAGCCGTTTTGCCGCTATTATCAGCATGAATCAGACCGATGAACCCCTCCCTTTCGAACGTAAAGTAAAGGAATTCATTACACGTAACACTCTGATAAGGGGTGATTCTCCCGTCATTATCGGGCTTAGTGGAGGTGCAGATTCCGTTGCCCTGACTATGGTTCTCCACAGACTCGGCTTCGCATGTCGGGCCGCCCATTGCAATTTCCATCTCCGCGGAGAAGAGAGTGACCGCGACGAACATTTCGTCCGTCAGTTGACCTCCTCACTTGATATTGAACTCGACACTGTTCATTTCGATGTAAAAAAATATATCGCGGAGGCCAAAAGACCCACTTCTCTGGAAATGGCATGCCGAGAACTCCGTTATGACTGGTTCCGAGAACTCCGACATAATTTCAATGCGCAAGCCGTGGCCATCGCACATAATGCCGATGACAACATAGAAACCGTCTTGCTTAACATGTTGCGTGGTACCGGCATTACAGGCCTCAGAGGGATGCTCCCGCTGAACAATGATTCAGTAATACGCCCTCTTCTAAGTGTTTATCGTCAAGAAATTGAAGCGTATCTTGAAGCCATTGGAGTTGGTTTTGTTACCGATTCTACCAATCATGAATCGGAATTTGGCCGTAATAAATTAAGAAACAAGGTATTACCAATCCTATTTAGTCTTTTTCCTGATGGAAAGAAAGGGATGACCAATACTTTGTCGTTAATGCGACAGGCAAATGAATTCTATACGGATTCAATCAATGATAGAAAAAGTGACGTCTTCTTGGCTGATACGGAGACTGATATAGAGATAGACATCCGTGCACTCCGATCAATGCCAAATGCCCGTTTGCTGTTATACGAATGGCTTCGTCCCCACGGGCTTTCGATGGAACAGATTTTTGAAATAGTTGATGGACCAATGCAATCCGGAAAACGTTTTTTCTGTAAAAACGGTTATTTCCTAATGGACAGGGGGATATTAAGGTTCGTCACCTCTGAGAACAACAATTCCGGTTTGCCCCCTTTTAACCATCTTTTCAGCATCGAGTCCCATGTAGGCAACAGGTTGGACGTTGATAAAAGCGGGATGACAGCATATTTCGATTCCGCTCTTATCGATGAAAACGGACTCACTTACCGTTTCTGGAAGCGAGGAGACCGCATGAAACCGTTCGGCATGAAAGGGTCAAAAAAACTCAGCGACATATTTTCCGATGCAAAGATTCCGCTGAATATAAAGACACGCATACCTCTTTTAGTTGATCCTAATGATGAGATCCTTTGGATTCCCGGCATTAGAGCATCGCGTACAGCTCAGGTCTCTGAGAAAACGACAGCGTATATCTCGATACATTATATCGGGCCGAAAAATTTTAACACCTTTTAGGCTGCTAAAATTGGTCTTAAAAGTCAATTCTGAGTAAATTTGTAATGTCGTTGAAGAGAAATCAGGATTTGCCTTGTTACCAAGGCGATCCACATGTCAGAATGTAAATATGAACCGAAAAGGTAAATTATATTTCCGCTACGGAACTATGGGGTCTGCCAAAACGGCCCTTCTCCTGACTCAGGCTTATAATTTCGAGGAAAGAAACATGAGTTATGTGTGTCTTAAACCCATAATTGACACACGCGACAAAAAAAATGTCATCCGCTCCAGAATAGGGATTGAACGTGAATGTAAATGGGTTTATGCAGATACGGATCTCTATGAACTTGCTCAACAGCTTTTTGAAGAGACAATGCAGATAATCGAATGGTTTCTTGTTGACGAATGCCAGTTCCTTTCAGAGCGTCAGGTCGATCAGCTTTCCCGCATTGTCGATGATTTCGGAAGCAATGTCGTCTGCTATGGACTTCGAACCGATTTCCAAAGCCATCTTTTCGAGGGAAGCAGAAGATTGTTCGAGATCGCCGATTCTATTGACGAGATAAAATCGACATGCAATTGCGGTCGAAAGACAATCATAAATGCGCGTATCGATGCTTCCGGAGATTTCGTCGAAGAGGGCAACCAGGTTGAAATCGGCGGAGATGACAAGTACATATCTGTCTGCCGCAAATGTTGGCGCAACAAAAAGATTGAACAGGCCAGCCGCAACGCACTCCCGTTTCTTGAATTGAAAACACATAAATGAGTTCAGTCTGTTCTCTGACTGGTTTCAATAGGTTTAACATATTTTCTACTCTCATTCATAAACCATTTGGCCTGTTTCCGGTCAAAAAAGCATGAAAAAAGCATTTCAAATACTATCTCTGTTAATCATCAGCGTTTTCTCGTTTGAAAGCGCCTCGGCAAACGTCTCTCTGGCGAACGAGACCATTAAGTATAAAGTAATCTACAAATGGGGCCTTGTGCATAAACAGGCGGGGACAGCAACTATCAGACTGACCCGAAACGGTAACACCTATCACTCGCTGGCCACCGCCAAATCTGATCCATGGGCTGATAAATTCTACCGTCTCAGGGATACTCTGAGGAGCACCATGCATGCGCCGGATTACTCACCCTCCCGTTACGAATACATAGCCCATGAAGATGGAAAATACTCCCATGATATTGTGACTTTCTCCAAATCAGGCAATACGGTTACCGGAAAATGTACCAGGACACGTAAGCCTAAGAAAGAGAGAATAGCAAAAACCGAGCATCGGACTCTTACGGCCGAGGGTATGACGGTTGACATGCTGAGCTCTTTTTATTATCTCAGAGCTCTTGATTTTCAAAACATGAAACCGGGGGAAAAGAAAAGCATAAATATCTTCTCGGGAAAGCGCAAGGAACTGCTGACCTTCACCTATTCCGGTCAGGAACAGATAAAGGTTGACGGCAAAATGCAGAACACCTATAAAGTGACGTTCACATTCACATCCGACGGGAAAAAGAAAAGCTCGGAACCTATCCAGGCATGGGTATCCACCGGTCCGCAACGCATTCCGCTTAAGCTTATAGGAAAACTTAAAATCGGACAGGTTCAATGTATTTATTACCAGTAATCCATCAATGATAGCTCATCTCAGATTTCTAATTTCAATCAGTCTGTTCCTTGTAGTAAGTATTTTGCCGGTGAACTCATTTGCTCATAACACCAAGATAAAAATCGTTTACACCACTGACGTTCACGGTAATTTTTTCCCTGTTGACTACATCACCATGTCGCCGGTGGACGGAAGTCTCTCGCGAGTTGTCTCTGCTATCGATTCGATCAGAGAGACGCCCGGTGGAAATAATCTTGTGCTTCTTGACAATGGGGATTTTCTTCAGGGACAACCAAGCGTTTATTATTACAACTATATTGACACTATCTCTCCTCACCTCGCTTCGGAAATCTACAATTATATCGGTTACGATGCCACAACTATAGGTAATCATGACGTTGAAACTGGCCATGCCGTATATGACCGCTGGCGTTCACAGAACCGAATGCCACTTCTGGGAGCGAACGTAATAGACAATAAATCCGGCCAACCTTATCTTAGGCCGTATGTAATCCTGGAAAAAGACGGAGTTCGTATTGCTGTCTTAGGACTACTTACCCCGGCTATTCCCGCTTGGCTTCCTGAAAATCTTTGGTCCGGACTTTCATTCGAGGATATGGAGACTTCGGCAAAGAAATGGATGCCTATAATAAAATCGAATGAAAATCCTGATATTATCATAGGACTTTTTCATTCCGGCCATGACGAGACAATGCGCACCGGCGAATTTATAGAAAACGCGTCACTTAAAATCGCCCGCGAGGTTCCGGGATTCGACGCTCTGCTTATCGGTCATGACCATCAGAAATTCCATGAAGTAATAGAAAACGTGGTCGGAGAAAAAGTTACGGTTCTTAATCCCGCTAACAATGCTAAAGCTGTTGGCCTCCTCGAATTCGACGTTAAGAAATCCAATGGTAAACTCAAATCAAAAAAAATCACTTCAAATATTCTTGACATCACCGGATTCGAACCCGATAAAGCTTTTCTCGAGAAGTTTGCCCCTCAAAGAGAAAAGATAGAGAATTATGTGGCCCGGAAAATCGGAAATGTTTCCGAAGAAATGTCGATTGACGACGCTTTCTTCGGACCTTCAACATTCATGTCTTTTCTCCATCGTCTCCAGCTTGATATTTCAGGTGCTGACATTTCCTTCGCCGCGCCTCTTTCATTTGGAGCGGTTATCCGTAAGGGCCCGATGAAAGTCTGTGATACATTCACCCTCTATAAATACGAGAACATGCTCTACGTAATCAAAATGACGGGCCGCGAGATAAAGGATTATCTTGAGGAGTCTTATTCTATATGGACCAGACAGATTACGGACAGCCAGCATCACCTGATAAACTTCAAATCAGAAACCCCCTCTTTAAACGACAACAGGCTTGCCAAACCTGCGTATAATTTCGATTCTGCAACCGGAATAGACTATACCGTGGACGTAACGAAACCTAAAGGCGAAAAAATAAACATCAGCTCGCTTTCCGACGGCCGGAGTTTTTCACTGGATTCTACATATACCGTTGCCATAAATTCCTATCGCGCCAACGGTGGCGGCAACCTTCTTTCTGACGGCGCCGGCATTTCAAGAGAGGAACTGAAAAAACGTATTGTCTCGGCAACCGATAAGGATCTGCGTTACTATCTGATCGACTACATAGAAAAGCATCCCGATATCGAGGTGCAGACAATACATAACTGGAAGTTCATTCCTGATGGCATCGCTGAAAAAGCGGCCGAAATCGATCGCGAGCTTTTGTTCTCACCTCAAAGTTTGAAAGAGCAGAAATAGCTGACAGGAATTTTCTCTTACGGTTCAGGCAGAGGAATCAATCGAGATACAACCCGACGAACAGAAGTCAGCAAGGACTTTCCTCCCCCCTTCTCTCCTGATGAGGCTTTTCCCTCCGGCAGAATTATCTCCATTTCTTTCGCCATATCGACTATACGCTTTCTTTCTTCTTCATCTTCTGCCAAAGCCATCATTCTACGCAATATGTTGGCCGAAGAAATTTTCATGCCTCTGACCGCTTCTTCGTTATCTTTGATCGTCTCCATCAGTCGCTGTCTCACAGCAAGCGACATTCTCAGCCGTTCGGCTTCCTTTGTCAAGCTCCAGGAACTTCCCGCTGATTTACGATACACTCCCATGGGCCTTCGAAAAAAATGGATATTTCCCGTGCGCCCGTAAAGCACATGCATTGCATAATCAGGCGAACGGTCTGATTTTATCCAATCAGGCAATTTTTTGAGATCGACCTTTTCTCGCCTGTAAAGCACGGACGAGTTTGTTATATAATTGCTGCGGCAAAGATCGGCGAGAGTCGTATCCACCTTCTGCCCACCGTTGCTCAGACTTTTTTCGCCACTTGCCTCATAATAATTCACCATCCGGTGAAAAGTTATGCTGCATTCCGGATGGCTTTCCATGTATCTCACCTGTCGCAGGAGTTTCTTTTTGTTGAACCAATAGTCGTCAGCATCACAGATGGCCATGTACTTTCCCCGGCATCGAGCGAAACCTTCCAGATAATTTCTTTGCAATCCGAGATTTTTAGGATTTCTGACGTTGACAATTATTCCGGGATATTTCCGTTGCCATCGTTCTATTATCTGCGGAGTCGAATCCGTGGAATTATCATCCATGACAATAAGTTCTACCGGGAAATCGGTCTTTTGTGTAACGACTCCTTTTATTGCCGTGGATATATATTTTTCCATATTATAGGCGATCATCACCACACTGACCATCGGCGTGACAACACCATTGTTATCTTTGTTCATAAAAAACACCTGTAAAACGCATTATTTTTGCAAATATAAATATTTTTTAGCTACGTATGTTAACGAAGTGTTTAAATTAATTTCTATCTTTACAATCAATTAGTTTCAACAATAGCTTAAATAGTCATTATGCCCAATATCCTGAAAGAACCCGAAGATGTCGCGCTTATCGAACGGCTACGCGACAAACAGACATGCCGGCAGGCCTTCGGCGACGTCATAAGACTATATTCCGAGCCCCTTTACTGGCAGATCAGACGTATGGTCGAAGACCATGATGACACCAACGATCTGCTTCAGAACACCTTTATGAAAGCATGGCTTTCGATTGAGAATTTCAGGGGTGACGCAAAACTATCCACCTGGCTCTACAAGATCGCCATAAATGAAAGTATAACTTTCCTCGCATCGAAAAGAAAAAAGAACAATGTGTCGATTGACGATGAAAATTCACTATTGATCAATGCCATCGAAGCGGACACGTATATCGACGGAGACGATCTCAAGCTGCAGCTCAGAAAAGCCATTGCATCTCTTCCTGAGAAACAAAGACTTGTATTCAACATGAGATATTACGATGAAATGAAGTACGATCAGATGTCAGAGATTCTCGGAACCTCGGTCGGAGCGCTCAAAGCCTCCTATCATCTTGCTGTAAAAAAAATAGAGCAATTTTTTAATGAACTCGATTAAACTTATCAGGTTTTTAAAAGTCATTATTTCGTAACAATTAATCTTTTCTCCTATGAAAGGTCAAGATATTCTCTCCAAAATAGATCATCAGTCCGGCATGACCGTCCCTGATAATTTTTTTGAGGACTTCAATAAACGTATGATTGAGGCTCTTCCCGAGCAGTCTTGGGAAAAATCCTCCCCTCGAATCATGCCTCGTTCCTTCTGGAGCCGCGTGAGGCCATACGTCTATATGGCTGCAATGTTTTTAGGGATATGGTGCATGATGAAGACTTTCGATCTGATGCGCGGTGATGTTCCTGTCTCTGTCGAAAAAAACACCCAGCTCATGAGTGCAATCAACAACGATGCCTTTTTCAATGACTATTGTTCGCCGGCAGTCAGCGAATCTGACATTTATGACGATCTCTATGATGAAGGATTTGATCCCGCTTCGCTTGATTCATTATAACTTATAGATATTATTTGGAATCCTATTCAAATTACTATATAGAATGATAAGACATATAACTGCCCTGATTATCTGTATTGTTGTCGGTAGTTTAAGCCTTATGGCCGACGGCCCGCGCAATCGGGCCAACCGTGAGCAATGGTACAACAACATGATTCAGACCAAGATCGACTATCTGTCGAAACAGATGAATCTGACGCCGCAACAGAAAGAAAAATTCGAGAAGAGCTACCGCGACATGTCCAACGAGACCTCAAGACTTGCACGCGACACCCGCTCACTTGAAAGACAAGTCTCCAAAAAAGCCAATCCTTCGGATCTTGAATACGAGAAAGCGGCCGAAGCTATTACCGAATTCAAGGCTAAGGAGGGTGCGGTAGAGCTTAAATACTTCAATCAGTTTAAAACATTTTTAAACAAAAAACAACTCTTTCAGCTGAAATTGGCGGAAAATAAATGGATGGACGAGCTCATGCGCCATAGAGGCAAAGGCAAAAACAAACGTTGATTTTAGTTTCTATTATTCGTTTCAAAAACATTCACGACAATCTTGCCGTTACTTACATGTAAATCCAAGATTGTCGTGCCTTTTTAATTAACTATTATGAAAAGATTCCTCACACTATTGCTGATATCTTTCTTCGGAATATCCCTTTCAGCATCTGCGACAGTTAAGAAAACCGCAGTCCCCGATTTCGCTTTTCCCAAAACTGTAATATCCCAATCGGAGTCTGCCATAAAGCAGGCCATTTCTAAAGGGAACGAAACCGAAGCCATAAGAGCTGTCATGAACTATTCTATTGCGCAAAGCAGCATAGGCAGCGATAACTGGCAAAAGGCTATCGACAAAATCGTTGCAACTGAGAAATTACTTAAAAAACCACAGTCAAAAGCTGTGATGAATCTTCTTCTGGCCACTCTATACAACTCCATTTATAGCGCTAACAATTACGTTTATAATCAAAGGAAACTTCCACTTGAACCACTCTCGGCCGATTATCGTGAATGGAGCGGTGAACAGTTCCGCCGGGTTATATCTGACCTTTGCGACAAATCGCTGAAAGACATAACCTCTCTACAGGCATCTCCGTTAAACGAATACGAAAGCATAATCGAGATTGCCAAAGAATCTCAGGTATATTTCCCTACTCTCTACGATTTTGTCGCCCACCGCGTCATTGCTTTGCGATCAGGTCTTTCTCCTTTCTCCTCATGTATAGGGCTGCTATCCCTTACACCCCGAACGGTTTTCATGATAAATCCGGGATTTACGCCTGCCTCTCAGGAAGCTCAGAAAATTCTTGATATTTATGCCGCTCTTCTGTCTTTCCATAAAAACCGGCCCGCGCCGGAAATTTACTGTGACATACAAAGAATAAATTTCGTATATGGCAATCTGTACGGCAACCTGACTGAAAAAGGGCAATCTACAAGAATAAAACTATTACTGGATCTTTATACCGATTATAAAAACTCTGAATACTCCGGTAATGTGCTGATTGCACTTGACGGAGTATATAACGACTATTACGGAGAAGATTATTCTCTTGCCGAGGAAAAAAATTTCTTGACGGATAAAAAAATGTTCGCGATGGTTGAGAATAATCTTCGTCTTTTCCCCAATTTTCCGCTAAACGGATGTCTCGAAAATATCAGGAAATCGCTTTCTTCAAAGAGCATCAATCTCGTCAGCCCCTCGGTGGTTTCGCCCGACAAATCTTTCAATATCAGAATCGAGTCTAAAAACACTCAGAAGCTGACGGTTGATATATACAATGTCACGAGTATCTCTTCTTCCGATAGGAACTGGATTAAGCTGTCAGATCTGGCTGTTCTTAAACCGATAAGATCGGTTTCTGTAGAAATCAAAGGGAAAAGCGTCCCCTTCTCTGCCGATACCATTCTTCCCGTTTCGCTTCCGGAGTATGGCTTTTATGCTATCGTACCTCGGGAAAACGGTAAAAAAAACAGCCGCAACACTGTTCAGACCACAAGATGCACAGATCTTGCTGGCTCTCTCATAAACTCCCGTAAATCACCCGAGCTTTTTGTTGTTAATCCTCTGACGGGCGCCCCGGTCGATAAGGCCTCTATAAAATTCAAGGCGGAAAACAACCGCCGAAATGGGAAAGCTTCGGCTAAAGATCTCGGTGTGACCGATGCCTCAGGTTTCCTTACTCTTGGGGATTTGGCTTCAGGCATGCTGCAGCCGGTAAAAGGCAAGGATATGGCAGCGTCAAGCATTTATTATTGGAAGTCGGGACATGATACAGATGAATGGCGTTATTCGGGAAACGTCTATACCGATCTTGCGATTTATCAACCCGGCGACACAGTCAAATGGTGTGGAATAATATATCAGATGCGTGAATTCGCCAATCGTATCGCTTCAGGCGATGAAGTTTCGGCTATATTGTATAATGCTAATTCTGTCGCCGTTGACACGATTAAGTCCGTCACCGATGACTGGGGGCGCATTGACGGGACATTCCTGATTCCGCAGGGAGAACTGACGGGATCATATTCGATCACACTCCGCGACAATAAAAACGGACATATTGCCTTCCGCCGTTTCATGGTGTCGGATTACAAAATGCCTACTTTCCACATCGCCCTTGACACACCCGCTTCAGGTGTGCCCGCTGAAGGCGATGTGACTTTGACCGGAAAAGCTGTTACTTACTCCGGCATACCGGTTGCTAATGCTGCAGTAAAAGCTGTTATTGCTGTCTCAACCGGCCGTTGGTGGTATCGCAGTAATGAAGTTGAATTCTGTTCTCTATCTGACACCACCGATTCCGACGGTTCCTTCAAAATGATCCTCAAGAAGGACGCGATTAAGAATTCGCCTGCTCCCGAAGGCCTTTTCTCCGCCAATATATCGGTCACCTCGATGTCAGGGGAGAGCCAGCAGCAATCCGAAACTTTCAATGTCGGCAGCCGCTACTCCATAGTTTCTTCACTTCCTGCCTACATAGAAGTGAGCCGTCCTGTTGATCTTTCCTCATATTTCAAAGTCATTTCAAGCGAAGGTAAAACGGTGGAATGCGGCCTGTCCTATACGTTATATAATGAAACTGACGCTAAGCCTATAATCTCCGGGCCGATAAGTTCTTCCATCGATTGGAATAAAATACATGGTGACGAATACCGGCTGATTGTCAAATCAACGGAACTCCCGGCTGATTCTCTGACAATCGATAACTTCATTATCTATCGCGATAACGACGACTATTCTCCCTCCAATAATGTGTTGTGGTATCCCGGCAAAAACGCTCTGACTGTCAACGGTAACAAGACCGACATTAAAGTTTTTGCCAAAGAAAATGACACACATACACTCTACTATCTCGAATCACGAGGTAACTGCATAGAGCGTAAATGGCTTAAACTGAAAAAAGGTGTGAATGAAATAAGGATAAATCTTCCCGAAAAGACCGAATCCGCATCACTGAATCTCTCTGCCGTAAAAGATTTCATGACATCAAATATCAGAATCGACATTGAAGTTGCCGATTCTCGGCAAAAGCTTAATTTCCTTACGGAATCCTTCCGCGACCGACTCATTCCGGGCCAGGAAGAGACCTGGACATTCCGCACCCTTGATATTGATTCTGTCGGGACCCGCTCGGCAGTCGTTCTTGACATGTATAATCAGGCCCTCGATGTTCTTGCCGCTCCTTCTTGGGAAATAGGCTTCAACACCTCCTACGTAAGTCCACTCCATGTCAGTGCGCCATCTTTCGGCTATAATCATTCCGGATTTAGTTCCGACCGATACGACTGGTCCAAATGCATCGATATTGTCACTCCTCAATTGCAAACCTACGGCATGACTTTCTCACCCGTGACAAAATACCGTGCTACTATGCTTTATGGCTCGGTTTCAGGGCTTAAGCTATCTGAAGACAAGGTGGCAAATGAGATGGCTGCTCCGATGGTCAAGGAAGAAAGTGCGCTCGACGAAGTTGTAGTAACAGGCTACGGTTCAATGCGTAAATCTGCTCTTACAGGTGCAGCGGTTAAAGAGAGTGATGAGATCGAGGAAGAAGATTCCGGAGATATGCCAATAACCGATGTCAGGGAAAAAGAGAGCTTCGAGTATCGCGAAACAAATACCCCTATCGCGTTCTTCGCTCCCAAACTTACTACTGATGAGAATGGTAAACTGACATACTCTTTCACTGTTCCTAATGCAAATACCACGTGGAGTTTCAATGCTCTTGCTTATGACCGCAATCTTATTTCCACATCTTTCCACAAAGAGATTCTGGCCAATAAGCCGATCATGGTACAGCCAAATCTTCCTCGATTCCTCAGAACGGGAGATGAAGCCTCTATAAGTTCGACTCTCATGAACAATACCGATGTTCAACAGGACGTAAAAGTCATCGCCGAGCTTTTCGATCCTCTGACAAACAAAGTATTCTCAACATTGCTCGACTCAGCTTTAGTTCTTTCAGCCAATGAGAACAAAATTGTTCAAGTTGCCCTTACCGCACCTGAAAACTCGCCTTTTATCGGTATTCGCGTCAAAGCGACCAACGGAAATTTCTCTGATGGAGAACAAGCGCTGATTCCGATTCTCCCAGCTTCTTCCCCCGTCATTGAAACAACTCCTTTCTACATATCGCCGGATTCTTCATCATTCTCAATGAAGCTCCCCGATTATCCTGCCGCTTCAAGAATAACACTGCAGTACTGCGACAATCCGACATGGTATGTCGTCACAGCTCTTCCTGGAATTTCCGCGAAAGAAGCCAGGACTTCTCCCGATGCAGCCGCTGCAATATTCTCCGCAGCTGTCGCAGACGGTATAATGCAGACTTATCCTCAGGTCAGGATTGCGCTTAAGGAGTGGCTGCAATCAGACAAGAGTGATTCTACGCTCGTTTCCATGCTTGAAAGAAACGCGGATCTCAAGACATTTATGCTGCAAGCGACTCCTTGGATGCTCGATGCCCGTAGCGATACGGAACGCATGCAGCGTCTGGCTTTGCTTTTCGATAAGAAAAATATTCGTCAGACCTATGACAAGAACATAGCTCTGTTGAAAAAGCTCCAGCGAAGCAACGGAGGATTGGCATGGATCAACCAATATGACAAATCTTCTGAATGGGCTACACAGCAGACCCTCTCTATTCTCGGACGTTTGAATCAGCTCGGCTTCCTTCCCGCTGACAAAACATTGCATTCGGTAATATCGTCAGCTTTGAAATATATACATACTGAAAACGAAAAAAGCTATAGAAAATACCCTAAGAGCGATTTCACGGGTTATGTGATGCTTCTCGACTATTGGCCGGATTTCAAGCCCTCATTGACATCTACAAGCATCATCTCATCCACCGTCAGCCGGTATGTATCTACATGGAAGAAAAAATCCCTTATTGACAAAACGACCGCAGCTCTGCTGTTTTACCGGCACGGTTACAAGCCTCTCGCATCGCAAGTGCTTGCATCGCTCAGGCAATTTGCAGAGACTTCACCCACAAAAGGAATGTGGTGGCCTATACTTGATGACTTCGCCGGAGGTTCTATGACACAGCTACGGCTCACCTGCCGGGCACTTCAGGCATACCATCTCATAAATCCCGATGGAAAAGAAGTCGATGCGATACGCCAATGGCTCATTCTCCAGAAAGAAGCTCGCAACTGGGGCAACAGCGAATCGGCTTCTGACGTCGCCGTTTCTATTTTGCTGACTTCTCCCAAATGGGTATCTCCCGCGACTCCGGCGAAAGTCATGATCGGCTCGACAGAAGTAAAGCCTTCACGTGTTGAAGAGACGCTGGGATATTTCCGCACCGACATATCCTCCATGAAACCCTCAGGATCAACGCTGACAGTGGCCAAATCAGATATGACTCCGGCATGGGGCGCGGTTTATTCCCAATCCACCCAAACGATGAAGGATATCAGGCCATCATCCTGCGATGCCGTGAGCATAGAAAAGCGCATTTACCGTCAGATAGGCGACAAATGGGAAAAAGCTGAAGACCTGGCTGTCGGAGACAGAGTCAGGATAGAGTTGCTTATACGTTCCTCCAGAGCAATGGATTATGTTGCCATATCCGATGAACGGGCCGCTTGTTTTGAACCGGTTGAGCAGTTACCATCGCCGATCTTCTCGGAGGGACTATGCTTCTATCGCGAAAATAACGATGAAACCACTAATATATTCATTTCCAATATGCCCAAGGGCACTTATCTGCTCTCTTATGAGATGTGGGTGAACAATGCCGGGACATTCTCATCCGGAATAGCTACCATACAGAGCCAATATGCTCCGCAACTGACAGCTCATTCTTCCGGCTCAATCATAAACGCCTATGGACTTTAAACTTATAGCGGCCCCGATGCAGGGCTATACAGAAGCACCTTTTAGACATTTTCATGCCCGACTCTCGGGAGGTGCCGATGAATACTATACTCCATTTATCAGATTCGAACAGGGTCACGCACGTCCGAAAGACATGCGCGACCTGACTTCGCCTCTTAATGATAACCACACCGTAGTCCCGCAGATAATATTCAAAGATCTCGATGAATTCCGCACGCTTACAGATGAGCTGGTCTCAGCCGGCTTCCATCGGATAGATCTCAATATGGGCTGTCCGTTTCCGCCGCAGGTAAATAGAGGCCGTGGAGCAGGATTGTTACGCCGTCCCGATATAATCAAACAGGTCGTTCAGGAAATACACCAACGCCCTGAAATATCATTTTCAGTAAAAATGCGTCCCGGGATAGACAATATCCGGGACTGGGAAAACATATTGCCATTGCTCAATGTAGCTAAATTAGCCGCGTTGACTGTTCATCCGCGGCTCGCTGCAAACCAGTATTCCGGAGATCTTGAAATCAGGCAGTTCGAAAGAATACTCCTGACATCTGCGAACCCTGTCATTTTCAATGGAGATATCACTACCCCAGATCAGATTGATGTAATTAGGAGACGTTATCCCGAAATTATCGGTATCATGGTTGGAAGAGGTTTGCTGATGCGTCCTTCGATTTTTGACGAGTACAGAAACGGGTATGAAATAGAGCGAGCTAAGCTTCTCCTGCAACTGGTCGCTTTTCATCAATATATATTCGAATACTATGACGAGACTTTAAACGGAGAAGTCCACTTATTGCAAAAAATGAAACCTTTCTGGGATTATTCTGAAACAATAATCGGGCGGCGAAACTGGAAAGCTATCAAAAAATCATCTTCTGTTCCCGGATATCTTGCTGCGGTTAGAAATATAATTATTTAAACAAAGTCTAAATAAGATTTGTCTTTTTGATTATATTTTATCAACTTTGCAAAAAATATCGACAAATGAGATTAAACGAGCTCAAAACAGGCAAAAAAGCCATAATCGTCAAGATTGTCGGACACGGCGCCTTCAGAAAACGCCTAATTGAAATGGGCTTTGTGAAAGGACGCGAAATAGAGGCCCTTCTTCAGGCTCCCATGCATGATCCGGTAAAATATTCGTTGATGGGATATGAGGTATCCTTGCGCAGAGCGGAGGCAAATATGATCGAAATCGTTCCCCTGGAAGAGTCCGGACTGACCGACGAAAGTTCTCATACCAACACTCTGATTGAAAAAAGTCACCGGCCGGCTAACACTAACTACGACAGTAGCCGAAAGACAATCAACATAGCCCTTATTGGAAATCCCAACTGTGGAAAAACTTCCATGTTCAACATCGTTTCCGGAGCTCACGAACATGTCGGCAATTACAGCGGGGTGACCGTTGACGCCAAACACGGACATTTTGAATACGGCGGTTACAAATTCAACATTGTCGATCTGCCCGGGACTTATTCTCTCGACTCCTATTCGCCGGAAGAACTCTATGTGAGAAGATATCTTTCTGATGAGACTCCGGATATCATTGTCAACGTGGTTGTAGCCTCTAACCTTGAACGCAATCTGTATCTGACCACCGAACTGATCGATATGGACAGGAGACTCGTCATCGCGCTCAACATGTACGACGAGCTTGAACGTTCCGGCGACAAACTCAACTATAAACTTCTTGGCGAAATGCTCGGTGTCCCTATCGTCCCGACAGTCTCCAAGACAGGCCGCGGCATGAACGAGCTCTTCGACGCTATAATTGCTGTCTATGAGGACCGCCACCAGGCTGTACGCCATATACATGTCAATCTCGGGCCGGTCATTGAAAACGGAGTCACGATACTGAAAGACAAACTTAAGGCCGACAAGTTCATTCCGCCGCAATTTTCACCGCGATACCTCGCTATAAAACTCATAGAGCATGACAAAGAGGCCGAGAAAATCATCAGTGTCAGCAGTGATTATGAGAATCTTCTCGCTACACGAGACAAGATAGAGACTGAGATTGAAAAATCGCTCAACGAGGATGTCCAGAGCGCCATAGCAAGCGAAAAATACGGCTTTATCTCCGGAGCGCTTGCCGAAACTTTGGTAAAAGGCACGCGCGGTGTGGAAAAATCCACCCATCTGATCGACGCTTTCGTAACCAACAAATTATTCGGCTTTCCTATATTCCTCGCCATAATGTTCCTTACATTCTGGGCAACATTCGAGCTCGGTTCTTACCCTATGGAATGGATAGAATCACTCGTCGGATGGATAGCGGGTCTGATAGAAGACTATATGCCTGCCGGATGGCTGAAAGATATGATCGCCGACGGTATCATCGGAGGTGTCGGCGGCGTGATCGTGTTTCTACCAAATATTCTGATTCTTTATTTCTGCATATCATTCATGGAAGATTCAGGATATATGGCCCGTGCAGCATTCATAATGGACAATCTGATGCACCGGATAGGTCTTCACGGAAAATCTTTCATCCCGTTGGTAATGGGATTCGGCTGCAATGTGCCGGCTATAATGGCGGGACGCAGCATAGAGAGCCGAAGCAGCCGTATAATCACCATTCTCATCAACCCGTTTATGTCCTGCTCGGCGCGCCTCCCCATTTATGTTCTGCTTGTCGGCGCGTTTTTCGAGAGGCATGCAGCCATTGTATTCTTCTGTCTCTATCTCACCGGAATCCTCGTGGCTGTCATCACTGCTAAATGTCTGCGCAAATTCTATTTCAGGAAAGACGAGACACCTTTTGTAATGGAACTGCCCCCTTATCGCATGCCGACCATGAAAGCTTCCCTGCGCCACACCTGGGGCAAAGGAAAACAGTATCTAAAAAAAATGGGGGGCGTCATTCTGGTTGCATCCATCATCGTATGGGCCCTTAATTATTTCCCTATACATGACGAAGAGATTCCTGTAGCAATAGAAAATTCATCAATACCGGTCAATGATTCCGATATCGACCCTAATTCCGATTCTTATCTTGAAATGATGGGTAAAGCCATAAATCCGGTTTTTGAACCTATAGGAATTCATTGGCGCGGGACGGTCGCAGCCATAGCCGGAGTACCGGCGAAAGAGATCGTAGTATCAACTCTCGGAGTCCTTTATACCGGAAGCGAGGAAGCCACGGATGAAAGCCTCCAGGAAAAAATCACCCGTCCTGATCCCGTTACCGGCCAGGTACCCTTTACCGCGGCGTCCGCACTTGCCTTCATGGTCTTCATTCTCCTCTATTGCCCTTGTATTGCAACTCTTGTCGCCATAGTGAAAGAGACCGGCAAATGGCAGTATGGAGCATTTTCCATCATATATAATACGGCGGTCGCATGGTTACTGGCTTTTGTCGTTTACAGAATAGCATTGCTATTCTAACTCGACAACGGTAATTCCGGCTCCCCCGAATTGCACATTCTCGTCATGATAATTGCGAACGCCCTTTACCGTAGCGAGATATTCGCGGATACTCTGACGTAGCGCACCTGTACCTGTTCCATGTAATATCCTGACCTTAGACGCGCTGAACTGAATCGCATCGTCTATGAAATATGTCACTGCCTGCAACGCCTCGTCAACCCTCATTCCACGGACATCTATATCCTGTTTGAACTGTAACTGTCGTGATCGGATATCCTCCGATGTAGAGGAAGAGATGAACGAAGCACCCTGACTGTTTCCTGACGGAAGTTTCGACATTGTGTGGCGAAGTTTGGAAACATCTACTGTTGTCTTTATCATTCCGAAAACGACCTGAGCCTGTTTTCCTTCTATCGATATGACTTTACCCGGTGTTCCTTCTCCATTCAGTTTCACTATATCGCCGACCTCAATAACCTCTTTGGTCTCCGGTGATTGACGAACCTTGGGCTTATTCTTGTTTCTGCGAGGAACTTTCCTCAATATTTCCGGCTCTTTTTCCGATTTATGGCCTATGTCTTCTCTCTCATCCTTCAGTTTCTGGCGCGCCTCACGGGTCTTTTCTTTCTCAGCCTGAGATTTGCGTATCTCATGTATGACACGTTCGATACTGGCGTTTGATTCGTCTATGATTCTCGAGGCCTCGGCCTTTGCTTCTGATATAATCAGTTTGCGTGATGCCCGGAGCTCATCCGCTTCTGTCTCATAGCGGTCAAGAACCTGGTCTATCTTCTTTTCTTTCTGGCGTATGGACTGCCGCTTGTTTTCCCAGTATTTTTTATCTCTGGCGATATCAAGAAGATATTTGTCCATATTGACATAGTCGCTGCCTACGATACTCTTGGCCTCCTCTATGATTTCCTTCGGAAGGCCTGTCTTTAGCGCTATCTCTATCGCGAACGAACTGCCCGGATTCCCTATTGCAAGTTTGAACAGCGGTTCCATCTTCTGCCGGTCATAGAGCATACTTCCGTTTATCAGTCCTTCCGTGTCCTCTGCGAAATGCTTCAGATTCTGATAATGGGTCGTAATTACTCCCCACATTCCTTTTTCATTTATCTGACGCAGGATAGCCTGAGCGATAGCCCCACCGATCTGAGGCTCGGTGCCTCCCCCGAATTCGTCTATCAGAACCAGAGAGGACTGACGGCCGCGTCTGATAATGACGCTCATGTTTCGGAGATGAGAACTGTATGTGCTAAGATCGTTTTCGATCGACTGGTCATCGCCTATGTCTATGAATATGTCATCGAATATACCGATATGGGAATTTTCATAGACGGGGGGAAGAACACCGCATTGAGTCATATATTGAATGACAGCAACCGTCTTCAGGCACACCGATTTACCACCTGCGTTAGGACCGGAGATGATGAGAATGCGGTTTTTCCTGTTAAGTTCTATATCAAGAGGTACGATTTCCTTACCCTGTCGCGTCAGCGAAACCAAAAGTTCCGGATGACACGCGTGATAGAGTTCAAGCTGAGGTTCACGTGAGAAATGAGGCATGCATGCTCCGGTTTCTTTCGCATAAGCCGCTTTAGCATGAATGAAATCCATTTCTCCCATTATTTTGTTACTTTCTCCCATAGCCGGAGAAAACGGGCGCAAAGCATCCGTCAACGCTCCGAGTATCCGCGCTGTCTCCCGACGTTCTTCAAGTTCGAGTTCCCTTATCTTGTTGTTGGCTTCAACAACTTCGGCAGGTTCTATGAAAACAGTTTTACCCGAAGCTGATTCGTCATGCACGATGCCCCCCAGACGGCGCTTGTTCATCGGCGCCACTGGAAGCATCAGACGCCCGTCGCGCATGGTAGGGGTTGTATCGCTATCGAGTATTCCTTCCCTCTGCGCGCGTGCAATCACATTTCTCATGACAGAATTTACCCGTCCGTTCATGCTGTTGAGTTCCCTCCTAATTCTCCCCAGCTCGGGAGAAGCGGAATCAAGAACATTCCCGTAACGGTCTATGACACGGTCAATATCTCGCACACACCCGTCAAATGTTTCCATATCGGAAATTATTGAAACCAGAAGTGGGTATGGGCTCTCTTCTTCCGAGTTTTTCGATTGGAAATAATTGGCAATTGCGCTCATGACTGACAATGATCCGCGCAAAACAACAAGATCCGTTGTCGATAAAGCCGCTCCTGCAATAGCCATCACACGTAACTGCTCTCTAATATCGCTGAGAGAGGATATCGGCATATCGTCCTGAGCCGATATTATGGCAAGCATCTCTGCCGTTGAACGCAATTTAAAATCCAGCGTGTCAAAGTCAGTCATGAACGAGACCGAGTGCGCCAATTCACGTCCCATAGATGAGACACAGTGAGTTTTAATGCCATCCCTGACAGCTTTGAATCCGATTTTATCTTCGATAGATGTTGGATATATCATTTTCAAACAAAATATTCGCGCAAAATAAAATCTTTTCAACAAATCAGGCAAGTGGGGCGTTATAAAATTAGAAAAATTAACAAATCTAAAATTTCATAGTTATGAAAAACTCATTGAACTATTTTGGTCAATCCAAGTATTGGTGGATTGTTCTTATTGCCGGCATACTCATGGTCATAAGTGGTTTCTGTTATTTTCTTTGGCCGACTATAGGATATGCCGTTTCTTCTCAGATTTTCGGCTGGCTTCTCGTACTTGCCGGAATCGTGCAGCTCTGCGTTTCCTCCTACAATGATCGTCCCAAAGGGTGGGGATGGTGGCTCGCAGGAGGCATCATCGATCTCTTCATCGGATTCATGCTTGTCAGAAGCGTTATTCTTTCCGAGATCGTATTTCCATATTTCATATCGATAGTCTTCCTGTTCTGGGGAATAAATGCTATTTTCAGTGCTGTTGACCGCCGTTCTCACAGATATTGGTGGATATATCTCATTAATGGCATATTGATGCTGATTATCGGATTTTTCTTCCTTGAGGCAGGTTATATCCAGGATATGATGATGACGAGCTGGCTGACATCTCTTGCGTTCATCTACTGGGGTTTCTCTATCTCCATGGTCAGCTATGAAATGCGTCCGCGTGTGAAATAAAGCATCTGTCAGTTATAATAAAAATGTCCGTCCAGAGCCTTATTCGGAGCTGGACGGACAATTATTTGTTAATCTCTCTAAAATATTGGCCTTTTTTCTATAATATGGCTCTTAAATCTAATTCCATTTGTTATATTTGTAATATCAAAGCAAAAAATGCATTAAACCTTATTACTGCGGTTTAGTCAAACAGACAGAATAAATCTCTTCAAAATAAGATAAAACATGAATATCCGACTCACTTCAATCATTGCCGCATTACTTTTAAGCAGCACTTGTGTGGTTTCAGCCCAGAGTTATGATGACGACGATATCTACTACAATCCGTCGAAATCCAAGACTCCGGAAAAAACCAAGCCCAAGAAAAAAACAAATATTGTTGTTTACGACTATCCCTCCGCCGACACCTACACCCCCGATGCCGGAAATACGAAAATAGACGTGGACAAATACAACCGTCGAGGCATATTCGCAAAAGGCGACACTCTGAAACAGAATGCCGACGTGACAGACTTCAACAGTACCCGTAAGATCGAACGTTTCCACAATCCCGATATAATTGTATCCTCCGATGACGCTGATCTTGCATCCATCTACTATTCTCAGCCTGCCACCAGCATAAATATATATGTCAACAATGATCCTTTCGCATATAATTATTGGGGCTTCCCCTCTTATTCATCCTGGTATTGGGGCTATCCACGTTCATGGTACGCCTGGAACTGGAATTGGTCCTGGAACTGGGGCTGGAATTGGGGTTGGGGACCCTCCTGGTCATGGGGCTGGGGGCCTGCATGGTCGTGGACTCCCGGATGGGGACCCGGCTGTGGCTGGGGACCGTCCTGGTCATGGGGTTGGACTGCGCCTGTTCGTCCAAACAGACCGATCGGTAACATACGCCCCGGTTACGGCTCGAGACCTTCCGGAAATTATCGTCCCGGTTCAGGCAATGCCTATCGTCCCGGTAGTCGTCCATCCTATGGCATAAACCAGAACAATGGATATCGTCCCGGCAACAGTTCGTCAGGTTATCGCAGCGGTTACCGTCAGTCCATCCGTCCCGGAGCCGGCAATAACCGTAATCAGGACAATGCGTATCGTAATAACCAGAATTACAATAATAACAACAAGAACAACACTTACCGTCCCTCTTACAATAATTCTTCACGAAACACCGGCTCATTCAGCTCTGGAGGCGGTTTACGAGGAGGAGGTAGCACCGGAACTGTTCGCGGTGGTGGCGGCGGACGCGGACGCCACTGATTCGCACTCCACCGTCTTATAAACATTGTGATTATCAACATTTAAAACAGACTCATTAATTATGAACAAGCGAGTATTCTCAGCGATTGCCGCCCTGTTGCCTATGGCTATGATGGCTCAGACTGCTGTTGACGCCTATCAGATGTCGAGATATGATCTTCGCGGAACTGCGCGATTCATGTCTATGGGAGGTGCTTTCGGCGCACTCGGCGGCGATTTGTCAACCCTTAACCAGAATCCCGGAGGACTTGGCGTCTATCGTAAAAGCGATGTCGGAATAACATTGGATATCGACATACAGAAATCAACATCAAACACTCCTTTGATGTCTTATTCCCAGAACCAGACAAAAGCCAATGTAAATAACGTTGGCTATGTTGGATCGATGTTTACGAATTCTGATCTGATGCCTTACTTCAACTGGGGATTCACCTACAACCGCGCGGCATCCTTCAATCGAAAATTCGGCGGTGCTGACAGAATGAATTCTTCCCTTTCAAACTACATTGCAGGATTCACGTCTAACGAAAACTGGACTACCAATGAGCTGTCGGGAAGTGAAGACAACTATTTTGCAAGCAATGGTGCGCCTTGGATGAGTATTCTCGCTTACAATTCATATATCATTAACCCCCTTTCACCTTCATCGACGACTTACAACGGACTTTGGGGTAATGGCACTACGGGTGAAAATGAATTCGAAGTAGAAGAAAAAGGATACGTTGACGAGTATGAATTCAATGTGGGAGGCAACTTCTCCGACATTGTCTATTGGGGTATCGGATTCGGCATAACCGACATCGAATACAAACAGAATGTCTATTACGAGGAATATCTCAACAATGCTACAATCCCCGTCGAGAATGCGCAGGGCGAAGTTATTGCCGGCCCCCCTACTCCCACTTCTCAGGAAGTTGGTTTCGGCCTGAGCAGCCGTAAACGCATCACCGGTTCCGGATATAACTTCAAAGCAGGTCTCATTGTAAAGCCCATCAATGAACTCCGTCTTGGCTTTGCGGTTCATACTCCTACTTACTACGATCTCAGCCAGAATAACGATGGTATTATCGATTATGGCTACGGTTATCAGGATGGACAGCTGAAACCCGGAAATACTGGAACGCCTATAGAATCCATTGACTGGAAAATGCGCACCCCCTGGAGAATGATTGCCAGCGCAGCTGTGGTTCTTGGTTCCAATGCCATCATTTCCGCTGACTATGAGTATCGCCCTTATCAGGACATGACCATAAAGGACGCACGTGGAAATGAGTTCGCCTACACCAAACAGGATGTAAAGGATTATTATAAATCCGCCAACATTGTTCGTCTGGGTGCGGAATACCGCGTATCAAACAACTTCAGCCTTCGTGCAGGTTACGCCTTCGAATCAACTCCCACTGGCGCTGAGGTAAGAAACAATCAGGTAGCTGTTGTGACATCCGGGCCATACGACACAGGCACCACACCGTCCTACACTCTTGACAAATCGACTCAGTATATCACTTGTGGTATAGGCTACCGTTATAAAGGATTTTATGCAGATGCGGCTTACGTGAATAAGTCTTTCAAAAGCGACTATCATCCTTTCACCCCCAATAACTACACCGATCTGCAACCGGCAGCGGAAATCAAGACAAGCAACAACAACATTGTCCTGACTGTCGGCTACCGTTTCTGATAGGTTTTACCAACTAATAAATAACGGAATCATTTGCGTCTGCATTTGATTCCGTTTTTTATTTTTGTCATCTACTTCCGCACCATCTGATCTCCTGTCCCACTGCGTCGTTGCATTCTTCCAAGCGACATCTTTACTGGCTCTCTTCCGCAAAATAATAAACATCAATCTCCCAACTAATAACTCATAGTGTGGTCAGATTAATAAAAAACTGCAATTCTACGTATCCGTAAAATTGCAGTTTGTGTAAAATTCGTTGTAAATGTCGCAGGCTTATTCAGCTGCGGGAGCGGCAGCATCCTCAGCGGGAGCCTCTTCTGTTGCAGCAGCGGCAGCTTCAGCCTCTGCCTTAGCGGCAGCGAGTTCAGCTTTTTTCTTTGCAACAGCTTCTGCCTTAGCGGCGTTGACAGCCTGTTCTGCTTCAAAACGCTTCTTGGCCTCAAGTTCTTTAGCCGATGCCATAGAAACCTTCATTGCATCTACTGCAGCCTGTTTCTTCTGCTTCCATGCTTCGAAACGACGCTGTGCTTCTGCTTCGTCAAAAGCGCCTTTCTTTACACCTCCCTGAAGATGCTTCATCAGAAGAACACCTTCCTGAGAAAGGATATTACGAACTGTGTCAGTGGGTTGAGCACCGACATTTACCCAATACAAAGCCCGTTCGAAATTCAATGTTACTGTAGCAGGATTAGTGTTCGGATTATAAGAACCTATCCTTTCAATAAATCTACCATCTCGTGGTGCCCTGCTGTCGGCGATAACAATAGGATAAAACGCATAGTTCTTGCGACCATGACGTTGTAATCTGATTTTTGTTGCCATTTTGAAAAATTAATAATTTGGTTTTGTATTGATTTGCGGGTGCAAAGTTAGTGATTATTATCGGATTTACCAATTAAATCAAATCTTTATTGCATTTATGAGGCCATAAAGCTCTCATTACCTCTCCGGAGCTTTAGATTAGCGTAAGGATCACATACGTTCCGTGGGCAATCATTGCGGCGACCAATCCACCTATCGTATGGGCAAGAATGGCTTTTGGGGTAAGCTCGCGATATCCGAGCGAATCAAGCATGGCCGTATGAGTACTCAAATAACCGCTCCAGCACATTCCGATAGCTGTGAAGACAGCTATTGCGTTGCCGTCGATCCAACCCTGAGAAATGAAATTAGGGACAAGACTCAAAGCTGCACCCACAGCGCCAAGCGCGGTTATGGGAAATGCGACAAGATGGGGATCGTTAAAACCGAAAAGCACTTCGAACACAACATTTATCTTCTGAGCGAGCCAGGGCAGCAACTCAACTCCTTCATAGGCAGCGCCGGTATATTCGCCGGAAGAAGAAGCGCCGAAGGTTAGAATCATCACCAGAGTGGAAATGATCAACACTCCCGGGATTATGGCAATGCCCACGTCAACGCCCGTTCGACCTCCGTCAAGCAAAGAATTCAGTATGCGGATGAACAGAGATTTTGATTCCACCGGTTTTTCTTCCAATTCCTCATGCTTCTCCTCTACCGCTATTTCTTTAGCATAATTCGGATAATTCCTGATAACGAAAAACTGCATCAGTCTGGTTGATACAATGCATCCGCAGAATGCGCCGAAAAAACCAACCAAAGGAGCAAGATAATACCCCTGCCCCACCATGAACACAATCACCAGCAGCCCCATTCCGAACGCAGTTCCGAAATTGGTCAGCGAAATATACTGGAATTTCTTAAAGTAGCTGCTAAAACGCTTGTCCTGAGAAAGAGAGATTATAGCCGGATTGTCGCTAAGAAATGTCATAACTGCGCCGAGGGCTGCAACACCGGGCAGATTAAAAAGAGGACGCATCAAGGGGCGAAGCAGATTCTCCAGAAGTTTAACCACTCCGAACTCCACAAAAAGACGTCCGATTGCACCTGTTATCACACATATACCCATGAGATAAAACACCGTATTAAGCAGCAAGTCATGAGCCGTGTGCATAATGGTGTTGAGCATATTGGGGACACCCATTATAGAGCCTATGTAATAGAACAGAGCAAAAATAATGGCAAGGCATATCACTCCTGAAGGGACATAACGGGATATGCTGAATTTTGAAGGAGCAAAACGTGAAATTGCTTGCCGGAGTCCCTTGTTTTCCTGCTGATCTATTGATTCCATCTGCAATGTAATGATTTATCGTTTAAACGAAAGTAGGTTCATATTCCATTTTACGCCTATATCCACAATTGTCGTTTTATTCTGCATCAAATCTGCATCATTGGCGTTTTTGCCCCATGAATAAAACAAATTGGCATGAAATCTAAGCAGATGATTTCGATTCACAAGCGGCGTAAATTCAATTCCTCCTCCTACCATTTTCAATTCCGTACCGGGAAGCACACACATGTCCGCATTGGTCTTCGTTTTGTTAACGTCATAAGTCACTTTTCCGAACAGATTCCATTTTTCAGTAGGCCGGTAGGAAATTTCCCCCATGACAGACATATCTTTGAAAAAGAAAGCCTGATGACGCGACGCGCGGTTCATGACATCGAGTTCAAGCGCAACCTTTTCAAATGAGAATCTGTTACCGAGTGCTATGTAATTTATGTAACGCCCCGGCGCATATTCGATGAGGTTTACGGAATAGATTGACTTGAACCAGCCGTGATTGCCGTTCCACATTAAATTATAAGCATAGACATCACGATTTTCCGAATTGAAAAAGGGACTTTCACAGAACTGGAATGTCAGTTTGTCAGCATTAGAAAAATGGTATCCCGCCGAGGCTCCAATCTGATAGCAAGGAATATTGTTCCAGAACACTGAACATCCATAAAGGTCTATGGGTGCGCGGTCATATTCCCATCCTCCTATCGCGACAACCTGTTTACCACCGGCAAGTGACCACCGGTCAATATTGTAATTGAGATATACCCAATCCGTCGCGTCGAAAAAAGTGCGGTCATCATGACCCTTATTAAGTCGCTGGCGCCATGAATAAGATAAATTATCGGTTATATTGCCATCAGCCCGTATGTTGAGATATTTACCTTCAAATCCGGTATTGTCCTTCACTGTGGTTCCGTCAAGCCAGTGACGCTGATAATCGATTCTTGTTTCAACCTGTAATTTCAGCAGTGCTTCTTCAGCGCCATGTTCCTGAGCGTCGGCACACAATATGCCCAACGCCATGAGCGTGCCACAAACTACTCCTTTCATAATGTGATAATAATTCTGTTAGTCGGTATTAGTAATGAATATGCAAAGATAGGAATGTTTAATCAATCTATGCCAATAAATCATCATATATTCCGCAAAATTTCCTTATTGTCGAAACAACTGACATGCCTTTTCAAGCGTTTCGGGGCGCCCTATGTCAAACCAGTGGTAGTTCTCAGAGGGCACATAGCCCCTCATGTCAAGTTTCTCGCAATTTTCGACATAAAAAGGCGTGATGGAAAAAACATCGCCAACCCGGCGCCTGTATTCCTCAAGTTTTCCGAAAACAGTTGGGGAAATGACATGGACACCACCGAAGGCAAGTCTGTGCAGGCTGTCTGATTTTAGTCCCGCAGGTTTGACTTCGCCCGTTTTAGTATTTGTCCATCCGACCATTCTCTGCGCCTCGTCGAAAAGAAGATATCTGCTCGATGATCGATCTGCTGAAAGAAGAGTGACGTCAGCACCGGACTCATTATGCCTCGTGATCATTTCTGATAGATTAAAGTCTGTGAGAATATCTGCATTATGCGCGATAAACGGTTCGCCGTCATCCAGATAATTCCTGGCGGCCAAAATACCGCCTCCCGTGTCAAGAAGATGTCCGCGTTCATCACTAATCATGATCTTAAGCCCGAACCCATCATTGGATCTCAGATAATCTATGATCATATCAGGAAAATGATGGACATTAATTACAATTTCATGTATGCCGGCGTCCCTCAGTTTCTCCAAAACGCGAAGGAGCATGGGTTTCCCACCTACTTCGACTAAAGCTTTAGGTATTGATTCGGTCAGAGGATATAGTCTTGTTCCGAGACCTGCAGCAAAAACAATAGCCTTCATGTTTACCTTAAAGTTTCATTTATATTCTGTTCTCTGTGAATCAGTTGAACATTACATTCAAACGAAGAGACTATATGTTGCGCCATCTTGTCGGCGCAATACAGCGACCTGTGTTGTCCTCCGGTACAACCGAAACATATCATAAGACTGGAAAAGCCTCTTTCAATATAGTTCTTTACCGACTTGTCGGTAAGAGCGAAACAGCTTTCAAGGAAACCCTGAATTTCCCCTTGTTCCTCGAGGAAATCCATTACCGGTTTATCTCTTCCTGTCAGTGAACGGTAGCATTCGAATCGCCCGGGATTCAACATTCCCCGGCAGTCGAATACAAATCCTCCGCCATTGCCGCTGAAATCCTCCGGGATACCTTTTTTATACGAAAAGCTATATACTTTAACCGTCAGCTGTCCGTCAGGCATCCTTACTTTAAACTTATCAAGCGATAAAGCTCTGTCAATTATGTTCTTCAAACATGGGAATTTATTACGACCTATCGCTTCCAACAGCTTTTTAACATTAATAAGCGCCACAGGAATTGGGGTCACAAAACGTGATTTATGTTCAATGAGACCACGGAATCCATATGCCCCAAGCACCTGTAGCATTCTGAACAAGGCCATAAGCGAGAGATCAAATTTCCAGTTATTTGCAATTTTAATACCAAGAGAGGAAGCGTACGTCGAATACTTTTCGGCATATCGCCATATTTCTTCCTCAGTAAGTCCTATCCTTGCCTGCCACAGGAATGATGCCACATCATATAGAGCCGGTCCGATTCTTGCGCCCTGATAATCTATGATGTAAGGCATTCCATTTTTAATCATCACGTTTCTGGACTGAAAATCACGTAGGACCAAAGTCTTAGGTCCAATCTCTCCGACAGTATCCGCAAACGCTTCGAATTCATCCTGAAGACAATCCTCATCAAAATCTATGCCGGCAGGTTTCACAAAGCAATATTTGAAATAATTGAGGTCCCATAGGATGGCACGTCGGTCCATAGTATCTCGGGGATAACTCTTACCGCTGTCCGTATCGTTCTTCCATGCCGCATGAAAACGGGCAAGCACCTGCATTGTATTTTCCAACAGTGAAACTGTCACAGGTGCTTTTGTCCCATTATCTTTTATAATGTCATAGAGTGAAATGTCTCCCAGATCCTCCTGAAGATAGGCTTCGCCACTCTCACATACAGAAATCACCCTTGGGACAGGCAGATGTTTCGATAAGAAATAGTCGTTGTAATATAAAAACGCCTCATTTTCTTTCTTTTCCGGTCCGATTGTCCCTATGACAGAATGCTCTCCATTAATCAACCGATAATACTGACGTGCCGACCCGTCGCCCGACAGTTTCTCAACCATGTCCGGAGAACAACCATATTCTGAACGGTATAAAGATACAAGTCTTTCCATTGATTTCCATTTAGAAAGTGCAAATTTCGATAAAAATCATTATATTTGCAAACCGCTTAAGAATATGACCATGCCGACTATTACTGAAACATACGGTCTTATAGGACATCCTCTCGGTCATTCCTTCTCACAAAAATATTTCACTGATAAATTTCTACGGGAAGGAATTGATGCCGAATATTTGAATTTTGACATAGAGGATATATTGGATTTACAATTTGTTTTACGGGATAACCTTTATCTGGCAGGTTTCAACGTGACAATTCCATATAAGCGCGAGATAATCCCGTTTCTCGACCATATTGATCCTCTTGCCAAGGAAATAGGAGCTGTAAATACCGTCAAGGTCTCTCAAAAGGACGGAAAAACCGTTCTCACCGGTTTTAACACAGATATTCTCGGATTTATGGACAGTCTCCGTCCTCATCTTAAAACCTGTCACACGAATGCCCTGATCCTTGGCACGGGAGGCGCCTCAAAAGCTGTAGCGGCCGCCCTGAAAAAATTGGGAATCAACCACACCTTTGTCTCAAGAAATCCTGCACCAGGACAATTGGGTTATGACACACTGACGGAAGACGTAATGTCTCGAAACAAGGTTATTGTAAACTGTACTCCGTTGGGAACGTTTCCTGCCAACGATACATTTCCGGCGTTGCCCTATCGTTTCATTACGGATCGTCACCTTTGTTTTGACCTGGTTTATAATCCCCCGCTGACAAAATTTCTCGAAAAGAGCGCAGAACAGGGAGCAGAGATTGTCAATGGCGCTGAAATGCTGAGAATTCAAGCGGATGAAGCATGGAAAATATGGCGGAACGATATGAAAAAACAACCTTAATTTCAATTTTATATGTCATTTAACGAACAGAGAAGCAGTATGCTTCATGGAATTCTCCTGATCGCGCTCTTTGCTTGCGCGGCTTTTTATATCGGAGAAATACGTGTATTACGGGAATTGTCCATATCGCCTATGATTATAGGTATTGTATTGGGTATGATCTATGCCAACAGTCTGAGGAACAATCTCCCGGCCACCTGGGTACCGGGCATTGTATTCTGCTCGAAAAAAATACTTCGCCTCGGCATCATCTTTTACGGATTCCGTCTGACTCTCGGCGATATAGCGGAAGTTGGACTTGCCGGGATTACTGTTGACGCCATAATTGTCATTACTACGATACTTGGAGGTGTCTTTATCGGGAAATTATTGAAAATGGATGGAGAGACTGCACTTCTGACATCAGTCGGAAGCGGTATTTGCGGGGCAGCCGCCGTGTTAGGCGCTGAATCTACCATCCAGACAAAACCTTACAAGACCGCAGTAGCGGTAGCCACTGTTGTCATATTCGGAACAATCGCAATGTTTATCTATCCTATAGGCTACCGCACAGGATTCTTCGCCCTTCAGCCTAACGAGATGGGTATTTACGCAGGATCCACACTTCATGAAGTGGCCCACGCAGTAGGAGCGGGCAATGCGATGGGTGAAGAAGTATCGAATGTCGCTGTCATTGTCAAAATGATCCGTGTGATGCTTCTTGTTCCTGTATTGCTTGTTTTGGCATGGTGGGTTGCCGTAAAACGTGCAAAAAGCGGTGCCAAAGGTGATAAAGGTAAATTGAGTGTACCTTGGTTTGCTATAGGATTCCTTGCGGTCATCTGCTTCAATTCCCTTGATCTCCTCCCGGCAGCGGTTGTTGACGGAATTAATTATTTCGACACATTCCTTCTGACAATGGCCATGGCAGCTCTAGGTGCGGAAACAAGTTTTGACAAGTTCAAGAAAGCCGGTGCAAAACCATTCATCCTCGCGTTTATCCTCTTTATATGGCTTATGGGAGGCGGATACTTGCTTTCTAAGTATCTTGTACCCCTGTTTATATAATGACCCGTAATGACATAGCCTCTATTCCTCTCCTTCCGATAACAGTCTGTTTCTCTTTCGGAATCATTCTGTATGTTTACGGTCTGGGGCTTGTTTCGGGCGTGATTCTGCTGCTTGCGGCGATATTTTTAGCATTCATAAACTCATATTACAGCACACTCGCGTTAGCGGGTGTGCTCGGTTTATGTCAGGCCTACATCAACATTCCTCTCGAATCTGATGTAGGCATGGCAGGCAAACAATATGTACTACATGGGACCATCGACGAGATCACGGTTTCGGATGCCGTGCAGAGTCTTGTGGTCTCAATCGATTCAGCCGGTAGTGCTCCAAATAATCTCTCTCCGATAAAAAAGACAAAACTATCTGTCATATATCCGGACTTCATACCGGAATTCAAAGCTGGAGAAAAGTTAGTATTCGGCACACTTCTTGAGAAAATAACGGCGACATACGATCTGCCGGATGAAATCGATCCGGCAGAATTTCTCATAAAAAAAGGTATCTTTCTGAGAGCCTATGTTACATCCGAAAATATATATTCCCTACAAGAGTCAACCGGTTTCGCCGGCTTCATTTCGCAATGTCGAGCCGGAATCTTCTCGATTATCAATGAGTCTGATCTTTCTGATGATTCAAAGGAGTTGCTTATCGTGATGCTGACGGGAGATTCATCAGAACTGAATGAGCGAACCCGCGAAATGTTCACCATTGCAGGTATTTCCCATATCCTTGCAATCAGCGGACTGCACGTAGGCATCATTGCGTTCTTAGTTTCGATCGCGCTATGGCCTTTGTATATCTCCGGTCACGGCAATCTGAGATGGCTTCTGGTTTGTCTTGCAGTGTGGTTTTTCGCAATTTTTACCGGCATGTCACCTTCTGTGATACGTGCCGCCATAATGACTACCGTATATCTGTTTGCCAGAATACTCCGGCGAAATTCTTCCTCACTGAATTCTCTTTGTTTGGCTGCTATTATCATTCTTCTTTTCAATCCCGACGCTCTTTTTCAGACAGGGTTTCAGCTATCATTCGCAGCTGTTGCATCCATACTCCTGTTTGCAAGGAGCTTGAACCCCGTCTCTCCACGTAAGCAGTTCGCGTACAATCTCATGTCATATATAGCTGTCTCCGTCAGCGCTATGCTGGGGACATCCATCATATCGGCTTTTCATTTTCACTCTTTTCCGGTCTATTTTCTTATTACAAATGTTATTGCGACTCTCATTCTGCCGTTTTTCTTGAGTGCTGGAATTATATTTATATTCACCGGCGCCATTGGTTTTAGCATTCCCGGAATTGACTCTTTCATAGATTTAATTAGCGGAATCATAACCGGCTCGAGCAGTTTTATAAACGGGCTGCCGGGCAGCTCAATCGATGGGCTGTATTTCCCCGCATGGCTGATAATCCCTTATATAGGATTCATCTTCTTTCTTAAACTTTTTCTGGATAAGCCTGACATGAGAAGGTTGCTTCCGACCTTCTCGCTGTTATTAATTGTCATAACGACCATAGCCTTTATTCCGAAAACGGGAATAGAAAGCAGGATTTATCTTTCAAGAAATCTTCGACATACCGAACTTATATACTCTGACCGGCCACCAGAGTTGACACTGATAACGAATACGCCTAACGCACCGGTCAATGTGAGCGAACGCGCTCTGTTCAGATATAGAGATTTCATGGCACGACGAGGGATTAATGCTATAAGAATTGACACTTCATCCCCTCATTCAGACAGGATGATATATGTCGATAATAAAAAAATAGCTCTTATATCGGGGAAGAAAGAAACATTTTCGCGACAAAAGATCAACTATGTCATCATCGCCAAAGGATTCCGCGATAAAATTGAAGATATATGTCAATCATATACTCCTGACACTATAATTATTGCATCGGACATACACCCGCGTAGAGCACAACGATACAAAAACGAATGTCGCTTACTCGGCCAACCCTTTATTTGGGCGAGGGAACGTCCATGGTCTTTCGGTTACAGCAACTCCTTGAAACCGATAGTGAAGTAATCTCGTGAATAATCTTTTTCCCTCACGACTTCATTACCTGCTATCACAATATCAAGATCTATCTCTACTTTAGAAAATGGATCATGTACCCGGCCATTGTCCGACTCGTATTTTTTCAACAGCGAATTGACGGCATCGTAATCTGAATCGGAAAAACCTTCAACTACGGCATTGGTATATATCGAACCGTCTTTTTTAATAGACGGGGTTGTATATACCGACGAAGATCTTGAATCCTCAAGTATTCTGCAGAGATATTCAATCGCCTTACCTACGTTCGCGAATGCATAATTGCTATTGCTCCCTATGCTTATGACATATTTCTTTCTCATAAGTCAATCATGGATAATGAAATCCGATCTCTTTCCCGGTCTATCCCGATTACTTTGACCCTGACAATCTGCCACATCCTTAGTACATCAGCCGGTGTAGAAATCCTTTTCCGGGATATTTTTGAAATATGTATGAGACCGTTCGTCTTGATGCCGAGGTCAACAAATGCTCCGAATGCCGTCAGATTCACAATCTTACCGTTAAGAATCATGCCCTCCCGGATATCATCTGTCGAATTTATGGTGAGATCCCGCCAGTCGGCTTCCGAAGCCTGGCGCGGATCTCGCCCGGGCTTAAGAAGTTCCTCCAATATATCCTTAACTGTCTCGAGACCGGTCTCACCATTGACAAAATCACCGGGGTTGATTTCTGATATTATCGCCTCGTTGCCAAGCAGGTCCTTAATTGGAATACGCGCAGCTGACGCCATTTTCTCTACAACAGAGTAACTCTCCGGATGAACGGCACTGTTATCAAGCGGATTGGAAGACTCCGGCACACGCAGAAAGCCCGAAGCCTGTTCAAATGCCTTGGCCCCGAAACGCGGAACTTTCAGCAGATCTTTCCTTGAAAGAAACTTTCCATGCTCTTCGCGATAAGCAACTATTTTTTCAGAAAGACTTTTTCCTATACCTGAGACATAGGCCAGAAGATCGGGAGAAGCCGTGTTCAGATTGACCCCCACTTCATTGACACACCTCTCCACAGTGAAATCAAGCGTTTCTTTCAGCAATACCTGGTTGACATCATGCTGATATTGACCGACGCCTATTGATTTTGGATCAATCTTTACAAGTTCAGCCAGAGGATCCTGTAGCCGACGACCTATGGAAACGGCGCTCCTGAACGTCAGATCAAGGTCCGGGAATTCCTTTCTTGCGGTTTCAGAAGCTGAATATATGCTTGCACCCTGCTCACTGACTCTTTCGATTTTTATCTCACCGAGATTCACATGATCACGCAGGAACTGCTCGGTTTCTCTTGACGCCGTACCGTCGCCAAGAGCTATTATTCCTATATCATGACGCTTCAACAGTTTTTCTATTATATCTGCTGCCTCCGTGAGCTTTGACATTCCTTGATGAGGATAAATAACGTCATGATCAATCAGCTTTCCGTTCCTGTCAATGCACACGACCTTACACCCTGTTCTGAATCCTGGATCGATAGCCATTACAGAATATCCGGAAACGGGAGCGGAAAGAAGAACTTGTCTCAATGCCTCAGAAAATAAAGATATTGATTCCCGATCGCTTCTTTCTTTGAGTTCTTTCATTATCTCCGAAATAACCGAAGGCTTCAACAGACGTTTATAACTGTCTATGACAGCATCTTCAATTATTTGCGCACAATCTTTGGGACATCCATGAGTCAGGGTGTTTCGGAGCAAAGAATTGACATCACCGGGGTCATCTGACTCTACACTGAGTCTCAGTATCTTTTGACTTTCCGCTCGTTGAAGCGCAAGAAAAGCATGAGGCTGCACGCGTGACAATGGAGAGGAATATCCTTCATAATCGGCATATTTCGTACCTGACGCCGCTCCTTTTGCCATCAGGCGTCCATGACGCGAAATTGAATTCCTTATCCTGTTTCGATTATGGGGATTTTCCGCAATCCATTCCGCTATTATGTCTGACGCTCCCTCTAAAGCTTCTTTTTCTGAAAGAACTTCTCCTTTCAAAAATCGTCGTGCAATCTGTGACAGGTCCGAACATCTTTGCGACATTATTATTTTCGCAAGGGGTTCCAGCCCACGGTTTCTTGCAGTCTGCGCCCTGGTAGCTTTTTTGGGCCGATAAGGCAGATAGATATCCTCAAGGCGCACTTTGTCATAACATTCTTCTATCTCTTTTTTAAGATCCGGTGTCAGACGGCCGTTTTCTTCAATTACAGAGATAATATACTTTTTTCTTTTGTCAAGTTCCGTAAGCTCTTCATTTTTGAGAAAGACGCTACGGAGAGCTACTTCGTCCATGCCGCCCGTATGCTCCTTTCTGTATCGGGCTATGAACGGTATTGTCGCTCCCTCCTCGAAAAGAGAAATAACATTCTTGACCTGACCGACCGTAAGGCCCAGATCCTTCGCTATAAAACCTGCAAAGTCCATCATCTGGATTTCTTCAAAGTAATAACCGTTATCTCCGGAGTCGCGCCTATTCGCATAGGGAAACCGACCGTTCCGGCCCCTATATTGACATACAGAGGTCGTTCCCCCGAATTATCCTTGTACAATCCGCCCCATGTCTTGTAGCGGAATACGGCTGGTGACAATCCGAACAATTCCATCTGCATGGCATGAGTATGACCCGAGAGAGTAAGCGCTATGTTATTCTTACCATCAGATATCTCATGACACCAATGTGCCGGATTATGAGTCAGAAGTATTTTTGTAGCGCTGTCTGCCGGAGACGGATAGGAATCCTTGAGCGAACCATAGACTTTGAAGGGGGGATCTCCGACATTTTCTACTCCGATCACAACCAATGAGTCATTATCGTGATATACGGTATAATGGTCATTCCGGAGCAGATTCCACCCCATTTTGGACTGCATCTCTATCAGCTCACGCATATTCGCGGCTTTTGACGCTTCATTCTGCCAGTCACAATAGTCACCGTAATCATGGTTTCCAAGAATCGATATTACTCCATCGGGGGCTTCGAGTCGGGAGAAAACCTCGACAAACGGCGCCAGTTCTTCCGTCTTTCGGTTCACTATATCTCCTGTAAAGACAATCATGTCGCCATTGATTGAATTGATTCGATCAACGAGATGTCCGACGAATGTAGTGTCTTGGCCAAAAGTACCGACATGGATATCAGAAAACTGGACTATCTTGTATCCGTCAAAAGCTTCGGGCAGATTCTTTACAGGGATTTCAACCTCTTTAACCTGAATGTTGAACCTGTTTATGAGCGCACCCCACCAGACAAGCAAAAACAATAATACCGACAATATTCCTCCGGCAATCGACAACCATTTAACCCTCTTTCCATGCCACATACATGGGATGGATGCCACAAGATCCATAATGCAAAACAACAGTTTCGACATATAGACGCTCATAAAGCCGAAAAGGCTCCACATTATTGTTAGCAACTGTCCGTCACTTCCTGATCTACGTGGAAGAGCTACAATTGTCAGTACAAAAATGTAAAGAGCAATCGAACTGATTAACTGTATCTTCGAGGGCATCGAAGACCTGACTCTCTTTTTTGCAATAATATAGATGTAGATATCACATGCTATACAGAGAAGCAGGACGATAACAAAAGGCAGCATAGGGATTCTCATGAGATCGGTATTTTATTATGATGTCTTTTGAGGCTCTCGATGTCAGATATGGCATTCCTCTCCGGTTGCCATCAGCTTGTTTTTTAAAGGATTGGAATACATCACAAACATCATTTCGCACATATATTCCCTATCAAGCTCCGAAACATCGTGAAGTCTCACTTTATCAAGCTGCTTTTCAATATACTCCAGAAAATCGTCTGCCTGAGCCCGAGTGTAGCAATCCTCGAAGCGTGAAGTCTTGTGCAAACGGTCGTAGGCAATGTAATTGATGGGATAGATCTTATAGCCGAGATGGATGTTAGAGTCAATCAACCCACAGATTCGTTTGAGCAGTTCGTTCTTCTCAATATCGGGCGAAAGGCTCTCCAACTCACTGTCAATACATTTACCTAACTCGAAATGGACATGTCCTTTTGGCTGAAGGAGGCCTGTCTCCATACTCAGCAGATCATCATGCTGTGACTTTTTGAAATCCGGGTCAAGTCTGCGTAACAAAAATTCCGTCGCTTTAAGATAATCATTAGGATCATATTCATAAGAAATGGAGACCGGGACAATATTGATAGCCTTAAGGTTTTCTATTGTTGAGCCTCCTCCTTCGAGAGCAAGCATTTTGACAAGAGCTTCCTGAGTTCTGTCATTGGAATCTTTGGCTCGGCCTTCCCTCTGGGCAATCCAGACACTCTGGTGCTTGTCAAGAATTGCATAATGGATATAGGCAGAAAGCTGATGAGCTGCTTCAAGAGCCTTGACGAGTTTCAGATTTCGTTTTACTATGAAACTCTTGTTAAGTTTCACGAGATCAGTTATCCAGTCCATTATAAGAAGATTATTGCCTATGGCCACTTCCGAGGTGGGAATACCGTGGGTCAGGAAACAATAATTCAGGAACGAGGCGTCAAGCACGATATCCCTGTGGTTGGACATGAATGTATAACTTCCGTCCTTGGATATATTCTCAAGACCTCCTATCGTCAGACCGCTTGTTGTCTTCAACGCAAGCATGTGAAGGAACGGAAGCATGACTTCTCGCTGAAAAGTCTCGTTGTCGGGCACCTCGCAGAGCTGTTTCGTGAACTCCTGAAAATCGACATCAGGCATCACATATTTCACTGCATGCTCGAATCCGGGCTCGGTTACAAGCCGAGTCATATTTTCCTTAAATTCCTTGTCGCTGTAAGGCTCTATATCTGAAAAATCAAATTGCTGGTTCATGAAACACAATTGAAATTTATAAGCTATTTAGTTGAATCCCTCTTCAAAAGGGAAATATTTTTCAAAATTAAGCAAATTATTCGTTCACAACAATTAGGTTAAACCTATTCTATAAATATTTAAGTAAACTTAAACAAACTCCGGTCTATCAGAGCCTATTTTTCAAAGAGACCTTTTGCTCCGGAATAAACTCGCCATTTCTCAATCAGAGCCATCATATCGGGAGGTATCGGCGATTCGAAAAACATTTCTTCTCCGGTCACAGGATGAACAAAGCCCAGTGTCCGTGCGTGCAACGCCTGACGGGGGCAAACCTCGAAACAATTCTGAATAAACTGCTTGTAAGCAGCTGTTCGTTCTCCACGCAGAATACGATCTCCACCGTATCTCGCATCATTCAGAAGCGGATGACCCGTGTGAAGCATGTGGACACGAATCTGATGAGTACGTCCCGTCTCCAGACGACATTTCACCATCGAAGCGTATCCGAATGATTCGATAACAGAATAGTGCGTGACAGCATGTTTGCCTTGCGTGGGATCATCCAGAACTGCCATCTGCATCCGGTCTTTCGGATTGCGTCCGATATTCCCCACTACGGTGCCGTTGCGCGGATCAGGCACACCCCAAACCACAGCAACATATTCGCGCCGTGTAGTCTTATTAAAAAATTGTTTACCGAGATGGGTCTTGGCGTCAGGGGTCTTGGCAACGACAAGCAGTCCGGAAGTATCCTTGTCTATCCTGTGAACAAGCCCCATGCGTGGATCATTCACGTCATAGTCAGGATTGTCACGAAAATGCCAGGCAAGAGCGTTTACAAGTGTGCCGCTGTAATTTCCGTGCCCGGGATGGACTACGAGCCCCGCAGGTTTATTGACAACAAGGACATCCTTGTCTTCATACACGATATCAAGCGGTATATCTTCAGGAACTATATCAAGTTCATAGCGGGGTCTGTCCATCACCACGCTGACGACATCCAACGGCTTGACGCGGTAATTTGATTTGACCGGGCGCCCGTTAACAAGCACACACCCTGCGTCAGCAGCCTGTTGCACCCTGTTACGCGATGATTTTTCAAGGCGGCTTACAAGAAACTTATCGACACGCAACAACTGCTGGCCCTTGTCGGCCACAAACCTGAAATGCTCGAAAAGTTCGCCGTCGGAAGTGGACGCACCAGAAAGGTCATCCAGTTCGTCATCGAATTCTGCATCAGCCATAGACTTCAATCAGAAGAGATTAAGTTTCTCAACATTATAGGCTGAATCAATCTTCATTGAATCGGCCGCCTCGTTCAGAATTTCTTCCGGGGCTCCGGCTCCTATTTCCAGAACAAGCTTGACATCCACCGGGACACGAGCTCCCGCCATCAGACGCTTCCCGTCTCGCTTCACAGAAATGACCAGATCCTGAAAATCAGAAGGCACCGTGTCAACGCGAACATTCTTTATGCCAAGACCATCCAATATCGATTTCGCCTGACGATAGGATATATCGGTCAATGCGGGTAACAGAATCTGGCGCGGAGAATAGGCATTTATCGATAGATATATCGTGCAACCCTCCTTGACTTTGGAATTTTCTTTCGGAGTCTGATCGACGACTGTTCCCGGTTTCTGGGTTGAAAGAAAAACCGAGTCGCTTATTACGACATCGAAGCCGGCCTTATCGAGGACTTCCACCGCGGTATATGCCGGAATACCTTTGACTGCGGGAACCAGAGTCTCCTTTCCGTGGCGCGTCCACACGTCAAGCCATTGAGTAGCTAACCAGACAAGCCCGATCCCGATGATAACCATACTGAAAAGACTGATGATGACTTTCAGCCATGTAGGCATTTTTTTCTTATCTGGAGATTCATGAGATTCGTTCATGATTGTTTCTTTACATTGATTATAATTTGCAAAATTAACCTTTTTGACGGATATAATCTATTAAGATAGGTTAAAACAACCGCAGATTTAGCTGACGAATTCTTTATTAGAGTCGGCGAAGGCTTGTTACAGAAGGAAAAACTTAATTTATCATAACTTTTAAATCAATTCAACATATCGTATTGATAAAAATTGTAACTTTGCAAACTAAATAGTGATATTGCAATAGAAAACAGACATGCGAAATTTTCTTATCATCATATTGGCTGCCATGACTCTGACGGGGTGTGGCGAATATCAGAAAGCACAGAAAAGTACAGACAATAATTATAAGCTTGACTTCGCCAAACGGGCGTTTGAAAAGAAAAAATATGTTCAGGCTACCACAATTCTCAAAGACGTGATAACTCAGTTCAAGGGGTCTGACAAGGCGGAAGAATCTCTTTATCTTCTCGCCCTCAGCTATTATGAAAATAAAGAATATGATGAGGCCGGCGCTTATTTCAAAACATATTACGACCGCTACCCTAAAGGAAAATATACCGAGCTGGCGAGATTTTACTCCGGCTATGGTTATTATCTCGACTCTCCCGATGTGGAACTTGACCAAAGCGGTACGATAAAAGCCATCGAGGAACTTCAGGCTTTCCTTGAATATTTCCCTCACAGTGACAAGGTCAGCGTAGCCCAGAATGCCATATTCGAGCTTCAGGACAAACTCACGCTCAAACAGCTGCAGAATGCCCAGCTCTACTACAATCTCGGCACCTATATGGACAATAATTACGAAGCGGCTGTCATTGTCGCCAAAAATGCGATAAAAGACTATCCTTACTCACGCTATAAAGAAGATCTCGAACTTCTTGTTCTGAAATCGCGTTTTCAGGAAGCTACCCAAAGTATTGAAAGCAAGAAGGAAGATCGTTTCCGCGTTGTGATCGATGAGTATTACTCATATATAAACAATTACCCCGACAGCCCCAACCGTAAGGAAGCAGACAACATCTTCAAGATTGCCAGCAACCACGTGAAAGAATAAGAATATCAAAACCACACATTATATTTATCGGTTATAATATGGATTATAAGAAAACAAACGCGCCGCTCAACACCGTCACCCGTGACATGATCGAACTTTCAGAAGACACCCAGAATGTCTATGAAACAGTCTGCATCATAGCCAAGCGTTCCAATCAGATTGCAGGAGAAATGAAACATGACCTGGAAAAGAAACTTCAGGAATTCGCATCTCTCAACGACAACCTCGAGGAAGTTTCAGAGAACCGCGAACAAATTGAAATTTCCCGCTATTACGAGAAACTTCCCAAACCCACACTGATAGCCACTCAGGAATATATCGAAGGCAAAATACATTACCGCAACCCTTCGAAGGACAAAATCAACATGGAGGATTAAACTTCATGGTAAATTTGTTGGCTGTTAAAAATTAAATACTTAACTTTGCACCCGATTTTAGAACGTCGCAAAACGTTCGAAAAACCTTAACTTATTTATTAACCAATAAAAATTTTCCAGGAATGCATTTGAATTCTGACGAAAAAGTAGAAATCTTTGAGAAGTACGGTAAGAGCAAGACTGACACTGGCTCACCCGAAGCACAGATTGCATTATTCTCCATCCGTATTGCTCATTTGACTGAGCATCTCAAGTCAAATCACAAAGATTATACCACTGCTCGCGCTCTTAAGGCTCTGGTTGGTAAACGTCGTCGTCTTCTCGATTATCTTATTCGTAAAGACATCAACCGCTACCGTGCCATCATCGCCAAGAAAGAGCTTGGTATCAGAAAGTAAGCGCCGGCAGGTACTACTTGAAGATTACACGTGGGGAGAAACCGATTTACGGTTTCTCCTTTGTTTTTGGTCAAAACGATACGCACATACAGAACTTATTTATTATCTTTGCGTGTTATTTGTAATATGGAGAATAAGTCATCCGACATCAATAGAGGCTCATGGTTCGTCAGGCTCGTGCAGCGGGCTACGAATCTATGGCTTTATTGCAGTCAGGATGTTTGGAATGACAATTCCAAAAGCGTCAAAGTCAATATAATAAAGACTGTCAACCTCTCCGTCCGTTCGTTTCTCGACCAGGATTTGCAGTCAAGAGCGTGTGCCATGACCTATCGCACGATTCTTGCGATCGTGCCCGCACTTGCGCTGTTATTTGCCATAGGTCGAGGTTTCGGCTTACAAAACACGCTTCAGGAAGAACTTATAAAATATTTCCCATCGCAACAGACGGTTCTCACCCAGTCGTTTCAGTTCGTCGATTCATATCTTAACGAGGCATCCGGAGGATTGTTTGTCGGCATAGGCATTGTTTTCCTTCTATGGACTTTGATTTCGCTGCTGTCCAGTGTGGAAGATTCATTCAACACCATCTGGCAGGTGCTGAAAGGACGCCAGATATGGAGAAAAGTAACGGATTATCTTGCCATTTTCATTCTTCTTCCTGTTCTCATGATATGCGCCGCAGGTCTTCAGCTCATGATGACGACTTCGCTCAAGACTCTGCTACCATACGATTTTATCGATTCGGCCCTTCCGGTTATTTTCGACTGTCTCAGCGTTGTTCTGACATGGGTGTTTTTTGCCGGCTCCTATATGCTTATTCCTAATACAAAAGTAAAGCCCGGACCGGCATTGATTTCGGGAGTCGTTGTCGGCACTGCCTATCAGATTCTTCAATGGCTATTCGTGTCGGGACAGATGTATGTTGCAAAATACAACGCTATTTACGGCAGTTTTTCATTCCTGCCGCTGATGCTTATCTGGCTGCAACTGGTATGGCTCATAACACTGATCGGTGCGGTAATGTGCTACGCATCGCAAAACATCTCAGAATTCAATTTTGGAGACAAGGTGAAGAATATCTCCATGGATTACAAAATGCAGGTCACACTTGTAGTAATGGCTATTATCTCTCGAAAATTCGTTGACGGAGAAAAGCCTGTCAGTGTCGCTGAACTGTCCCAGGAATATGGCATACCCATTAACATGGCAAAACCGATAATTGACCGATTAAATCGTTCAGGTCTGATAAACTACATACAAAGCAACGGTGATGATCTGACAACGCATCCCCTTCAGCCAGCCCTCGATGTCAGCAAACTCACGGTCGGCGAGGCATTTGAACGGATCTATAACCATGGCGATGCCGGATTCATTCCCGACTTTACAACCCACTATCCTCAGATAATCAGCATATCTGCGAGAATCAAAGATTATATATGTCGGAATTCACAGTCATTGCTGATCGACATCATAAACAAATAACAATTCACTTTATTTACAAAGTATAAACCAACCAATATCAGTTAACAATGAAAAAACAAATCGCAACAACCAACGCACCCGGGGCAATCGGCCCCTACAGCCAGGCTATCTCGACTGGAGACATGCTCTTCATTTCTGGCCAGATTCCCGTAAATCCCGCCGACGGTTCGATTCCTGAAGGTATAAAGGCTCAGACCGCACAATCTATAGCCAACATCAAAGCTATTCTGGCTGAAGCAGGACTTTCTATCGACAATGTAGTCAAGACAACAGTATTTCTCTCTGACATGAGTCTTTTCGTTCCCATGAACGAAGTCTATGCCGAGAACTTCACCGCTCCCTTCCCTGCCCGTTCTGCAGTAGCAGTCAAGGAACTTCCGAAGCAGGTACTCGTTGAAATCGAGACTATCGCCTGCCGTTAAGAGTATAATCCAGAAAATCGGCGACAACAAAGTTACTGCCGCCAATGAAAATCATCTCGTCGCTCTTGTCGATAACATCGGCAAGAGCGTTCTTATATGCTTCGGCTACAGTACTGAATTTCCTTCCCGGCAAACCGTTGCCGGCAGCTATGGACTGTAGATCACCGGCAGAAAGCGCACGAGGCGTTGAGGGAGACGTAAAATAAAATTCCGCAGCCGGAATTATCGTCAATAAAGAGAGAATTGAATCTACATCCTTATCATTGACAAAACCTATGACTATGCGTTTTGTTCCGTCAAAATCTGAAAGCAATCGTGATATATATTTCCAACCGCCGGGATTATGCCCGGTATCACATATTGTCAGCGGCGAATCAGCAATTTTCATCCATCGCCCCATAAGACCTGTCATCTCGGTCACATGGCCCAGTCCCATTTCTATCGCTTGATTGCCGACTCTGAAATGACCAGCCTGATTCAGGATCTTTACTGTCTCAAGAACCGTTGCTGTGTTCTTGATCTGAAAATCACCAGTAAGAGATCCAATAAACTCGCCGCAGCTATGAGTTGAATAATGAATTCCATCTCCTTTTTGTTCGGCCCTGATAATTTCATTTTCCTTGTCGGCAAAAACAATAGGAGCCGACATAAGCGTTGCTTTACGCAGAAAACATTCTTTTACGCCGCCATATGCCTCGCCGATCACCACCGGAACGTGAGACTTTATTATACCTGCTTTTTCGGAAGCGATTTCTTCAACCGTATCGCCCAGCAAAGATGTGTGATCGAGAGAGATATTGGTTATCACGGATACTTCCGGAGTTATGATATTGGAAGAATCCAGTCTGCCGCCCAGTCCCACTTCTATTACGGCAATATCTACACCCATTCTGCAGAAATAGTCGAAAGCCATCACCGTTGTCAGTTCAAAAAAAGAAGGGGAAACAGAGTCTTCCATCATCCGGAACCGTTCAACAAAAGAGATTACTTCCTCTTCCGGAATCATCTTCCCGTCAATACGTATTCTCTCCCTGAAATCAAGAATATGTGGTGATGTAAAAAGACCTGTCTTATATCCGGCGGCCGATAGTACGGCCGCGAGCGAATGGGCCGTCGAGCCTTTACCGTTAGTGCCGGCGACATGAATTGTCCGTAACTTACTGTGGGGATTGTCAAAAAAAGCCGATAGAGTGAGAACCCGTTCCAAACCCGGCTTATATGCCTGAGACCCTATTCTATGAAAGGCGGGAATCTGCGAATAAAGAAATTCCAAAGTTGAAACGTATTCCGTTTTCATGTTAATTCCGAAAAAATTCAATAAATAAGAAATCCTGCTATTCCGCTGAGAATGATTATCAGTATAGGATGTATCTTAAGCCAATAGACACCTGCGAAAGCACCGAGGCAAATAAGCACCGAGACCACAATTTCCTGAGTCTGCGATCCGAAATTAGCTTCATTCATCAGGAGCAAAGCCGCCGAAGCTATCATACCTACCACAACAGGTCTCAACCCAGAAAATATTCCCTTGACTATTGTACTGTCGCGATGACGTTGGATCAGATGACTCATATAGAGAGTCAGAATATAGGAAGGCACAACAACAACGAGCGTACATAGTATTGAACCGAGAATGCCCCATATAGGAGCTGACAATGACGGAGAGGATACTCCGGGAGCGACATAGCCTATATAAGTGGCAGAATTGATTCCGATCGGGCCCGGTGTCATCTGGGAAATCGCCACAATATCAGTAAACATCGTTTCGGTTATCCATCCGTTTCCAACTATTATTCGCTCTATAAGCGCCAGCATGGCATATCCTCCCCCGAATCCGAAAAGTCCGATTCTCAGATAGCCCCATATAAGTTTTAAATATATCATTTCTCGTTCCTCCTTTCTTCTTCCGTCTTTTCACGTATGGCTTTACGAAGGCCGCGTTCCATAATATAGTATCCTCCAGCTCCTCCGAGAATAATATAAAGGATAGGATTGGACACATAAGGCAATTTCGACCATATCAGAAGAGCTACAACTACCGGGATCCAGATAGTCTTTATCCCGATTTTTGCCGATTTTGCCGAATTCAATACCGGAGCAATTATTAGTGCAACCACTGCCGGCCGGATACCTTTGAAGATAGCCGACAGCACTTCATTGTTTTTTATAAGATCAGGTGTCAGGAAGATAGCTATTATGAGAATCATACAAAAAGAAGGAAGGATTGTGCCCAGAGCGGCAACCAAACTTCCTTTTCCTCCCTTCAGCTTGTCACCGATGGCTACAGCAATATTTACGGCCAAAATTCCAGGCAGGGACTGCGCGACAGCCAGCAGATCAAGAAACGACTCGCGTTCAAGCCACTTATGCTTATCCACTATCTCCCGTTCTATTATGGAAATCATGGCCCAGCCGCCGCCGAAGGTGAAAGTCCCTATTTTAAAGAAAGTAAAAAACAAGTTGAACAATACTCCTCTCATTTTTCTCATATTTTCTGCAAAATTACTATATTTCAGGCTCCCGAACAATTAAATTTCGTTATCTTTGCTCCTAATAAAAACGTTATGCAGAACATAATCCGGTGTTATAAGATTATAACTATATAAACAATAATGCAATATTATAATATGAAAAGTATTTCAACAACTCTTATCGGTGCGGCCCTGTTGACTCTGGGACTTGCCGCATGCAACACTTCCAAAAAAACCGTACAGGTAGCCGGCCCTGTTGCTGTAAAGAATACAGCTCAGACAAACGCTGCCGTCCATAAGATTCTCTATGGCGAATGGCTCGTTTATAAAGTGGGTAATCAGACCGTTACTGGCTCAGACAGACCATATATCATCTTTGACGGAGCCAACGAACCCGAAAAAACAAATATGGTCAAAACTTACGCCAATAACGGATGTAACATAATCAACGGAGTATATGAGATCACTCCGGGTGGAAAAATGGAACGTGCTTCCGAATTCATATCCACCATGCGTCTGTGTCCTGATGCTCCCTACGAAATGGGAATGACGCTCGCAATGAACGACGTGAAAAAATTCGATCTTGACAAAATTGGCAATGACTATCTTCTTTCTATGAAAAACGCCAACGATTCCACTCTGATGGTACTGAGGAAATATGACCTGAACTTTATAAACGGGGCATGGAGCGTAACGTCGGTTAATGGCACAAGACTTCCCTCTGACTCAGGCATAAACCTTGTGATTGACACTCCTGAACAAAAAATCCATGGCAACGTTGGTTGCAACACCATGAATGGTAAAATAATCCTTAATCCCGACCGCCAGAATTCAATAGGTTTCAGTCAGATGATAACGACTCGCATGACATGTCCGCAGATAGAGACTGAACAGGAATTGTTACAGGCTCTTTCTAAAGTGACAACAGTTATGCCTACCGATGATATGGCCGGAGCTCTTCTAAAAGATGAAGCCGGGAATACCATTATCACTATTAAACGGATCGAACTCAGATAATCATAACGCATATAACGATTAAACGGGCGCCTGATTTTCAGGCGCCCGTTTAATCGTTTAAGTCAACAAAATCATTAATTCGCACTTGCTTCAGGCTCCGGAGCTATAAGCTTGTAGCCTTTACCGTGGATATTTATGATCTCGATGGAGGGATCATCCTTGAGATGCTTGCGAAGCTTGGTGATATACACATCCATGCTTCGGGCATTGAAATAATTATCGTCAATCCAGATTGTCTTGAGCGCGAAATTGCGTTCAAGAATCTCGTTGACATGCGCGCAAAGCAGGCTGAGCAATTCAGACTCTTTTGTGGTCAGTTTGGTAACTTTGTCATCAACCATAAGAACCTGCTTCTGGGTATCGAAAGTGAATTTACCGATACGGTACATTGTAATTTCTTTCCCTTTCTTACCTTTTACACGACGCAGAATAGCCTCGATACGGAAAACAAGCTCCTCCATCGAGAAGGGCTTTGTAATATAGTCGTCGGCTCCAATCTTGAAGCCTTCGAGAATGTCTTCCTTTATTGATTTCGCTGTAAGGAAAATAATGGGCACTTCCGAATTCACAGTGCGTATTTCCTGAGCAAGCGCGAAACCGTCTTTTTTAGGCATCATGACATCAAGCACACAAAGGTCATATTTCCCCTTCAAAAAGGCCTTGTAGCCACTTTCGCCGTCAGCGAAGAGGTCGGCATTGTAACCTTTTGCCTGAAGATATTCGCGAAGAAGCATTCCGAGATTCTCGTCATCTTCGCATAAAAGTATACGCAAACGGTCTTCCATAATTGTCAGTTTTTAGTTATTGGTAATGTTACTATAAATTTCGTTCCTTTTTTAAACTCGCTCTCCACACTGATCTCTCCATCAAAGGCTCTGACCATCTTGTGAACATAGGCGAGTCCCAGGCCGAAGCCCTTTACATCATGACGGTTACCGGTAGAGACACGGTAAAATTTGTCAAACACACGTTTGAGATCGTCTTTACGTATGCCGATGCCGTTATCTGCCACAACAATCTCAATCCTGTTGTCGGAGATATCGCGTGTAGAAACAGTGAGCTTCAACGGGCGTTCCTCATCGCGATATTTGACCGCATTATCAAGCAAATTGAAAATCACATTAGTGAAATGCATCTCATCGACATGGATCATGGAATTTTCAGCATTCAGTTCAGCATCTATCGAGCCGCCGTATTTCTCCACTTTAAGCTTGAACGTGTGCTGTATGTTTGCAATGACAATATTCGCGTCCACATCCTGAAGCCTTAGGGTAGGATTCTGGCGTTCATCGAACATTGACATCTGGAGCACCTTCTCAACCTGAAATCTCAGACGTTTTGTCTCATCATTGATAACAGACGATATATGTTCGAGCATCTTCGGCGATTTGCGGACAGATCCGTCGTTAAGCATCTGAGCAGCAAGTGATATTGTCGATATAGGAGTCTTGAATTCATGGGTCATATTATTGATGAAATCGTTTTTCATCTCTGTCAGCTTCTTCTGGCGGAAAGCAAGAATAATCGTATAAAGAAAAACGATCAGCAATATTACCGTGAATATCATTGACGGTATCATGAAGCGGACAGAATGATAGATGTAGTCACGTTTGTCGGGGAAATACACCTTAATGTAATTCATCCTGTTCTTGGCATCGTTGGGAAACAGGGTCTGGACAAACATATTGTTATCGCCGCTTTTGTCTGCCTCAAATCCTTTTGATTCATAGACAGGTACGCCCATTCTGTTGACAACGGCGAATTCAAAAGGCAGATTGAGGCCATTGTTGGCAAACTCCGTTGACAGCAACGAGGCTACAAGAGCAGAATCTGCACGCTCCTCTATGGGACGATTGCTTGATTGACTGATAATATTCAGAATCACCTCGTCGAGCAAAGTGCGCTGATAGAGATACTGTCCTCGAATTACATCCTGAAGAGATTTCTTGCTGCCTGTAAAAGAAGTACCGGAGAGACTGCGGTCCATTGTGTCGAAATCACCTTTAAGGGTTAGATCGCCGGTAACGCCCTCATTGGTAGTAAACGAATATTTTACCCCGGTCTGATTATCAGATGTCGAATATCGAGGTAAGACGGAGGACTGTATCTGAGCCACATCTTCTTCAAGAAAATATCTTGTCTCCTCCTGTTCAAGAGCCGTCGTGACAGCATAGAGACTGCGCTTAACGCCTTCAGAAAACTGCTCATTACGCATTTTGACAATGTTTCTCATATATACGATCTGCACATATAACAAACCTGCGAATGTAACAGCCATTATTATGGTCAAAAACCAGATAGTCGATTTTTTCATATTTGTGTCTTCACAAAGGAATGCATCAGAGGAGAAATTATTATTTAATCTATATTATGTTAACGCCTTAAAAAGTGTAATTGTTTAGTAATCGCCCTTCTTATTCGTTTTAACACTTCGCGTCAAAATTAACATAAAAATGTGAATTTTGCAAGTTCCCTCACAAAAAATCCACATTTTTATATCTCTTTAAATATAATGTATCCTCTGGCGCCTCAAACTGTCATGTTATGAGGCAGAAAAGGCATGTCACAAAGGCTTCAGGCCTCTCCATGCTGTAAGCTATTCCGTCTGTTTGTTTTTATCTCTCGGAAGGAAACGGTGAAGAAGTAAGAATCCAAGAATTCCACTGAGAAGAGACCCGACTACAATGCCAAGCTTCGCATGGTTAAGAAGATAGGAGTCAAGTTCGCTACCGGAGGAAAATGAAAGATTTGCGATAAAAAGCGAGACCGTGAAACCGATACCGCCGAGCATCGCGATAGAACCCATCATCTTCCAGTTGGATCTCTCAGGCATTGGCGCAAGCCCTATTTTGACCGTCAGCCATGAGAAACTCAGGATTCCGAGGAATTTACCCAAAACAAGGCCAAGTATGACGGCAAGACTTATCCCTTCAACTATAGTAGCCGGATTCATGTCCAGCAAAAAGATTCCGGCGTTGGCAAACGCAAAGAGAGGTATGATGAAGTTATTGACGATAGGATGAAGGGAGTCTTCAAGCTCCTGCAGCGGAGAAATGACTTTATCCGACGCCGATTCAACCTGTTTCAGCCAGTTCATCTGTTTCTTGTCAAGAATCGAAAGCTTGTTAAGCTTTTCGTCATCTTCCTCGTTAAAATTGCGGATTGCCTGTCGGATAAGCTTGATATATTTTTTGGGTGCAAAAACCGGGGTTGCTGGGATACAGAAAGCGACGAGCACACCGGCTATTGTAGGATGGACGCCTGAGTTCAGGAAAAGGAACCACACGATTCCACCTATGGAAAGATAGAAAATCTTACTCTGAATCCTGAGTACAGAACCTAAAAGGAGCACCCCGAGCAGGAGGAACGCATAGAGAAGAAGCATACCCTCGATATGAGTGCTATAGAAGACTGCAATGACGATTATGCCGCCGATATCATCAACAACCGCCAAAGTGGTCAGAAATATTTTCAACGAAACAGGCACCCGGGACCCAAGCATTGCCAATACTCCAAGAGAAAACGCAATATCTGTCGCCATGGGTATAGCCGCCCCTTCAACATAATCCGTTCCTTTACTCATCATGAAAAATATGGCGACAGGAACAATCATTCCGCCAATGGCACCCATAATAGGAAGAAGAGCCTGCCGGAAGGAAGATAATTCCCCTACCAGAATCTCACGTTTTATTTCAAGGCCAATGGAAAAGAAAAAGATTGCCATCAATGCATCGTTAATAAACTGAAGCATCGTCATGGGATGACCGTTATGGCTAAATATATTGAAACTCCCGACCTGAAGAAAAACCTCCTGATTCCAGAAATCGAAATAATAGCTGTTGATTGACGGAAGATTGGCAATCAACAGCGCCAGCACCGTGGCGAAGATAAGTATATTACCGCCATTGGCATGACGACGTAGCGCCTGTGTCGCGGCATAAAATATCTCGGTATGCTCTAACGGACTTTTGGATTTCTCCGTAATACCTGAATTTTGAGAAGTGTCTGACATTTGACAGAATATTTTAATTTAACGATTATGACCGTCTGCAGTCATCCGAACGGACACTGTCGATCATCTCATACACAATCTTTAACAATGTGAGATGTGTGTATGTTTAGAATAATGCATAAAATGTTGGCACAAAAAACTATCAGTCAAGCTTCAGAACCGCAAGAAATGCTTTCTGAGGCACCTCGACTGAACCAATCTGCTTCATCCGCTTCTTTCCTTTTTTCTGTTTCTCAAGGAGCTTGCGTTTTCGTGATATATCACCTCCGTAGCACTTCGCCGTCACATCCTTACGGACAGCTTTTATTGTCTCTCTGGCTATAATTTTCGCGCCTATGGCCGCCTGTATGGCGATATCAAACTGTTGACGCGGAATAAGTTCCTTCAGTTTCTCACACATACGTCTTCCAAACGTAACAGCATTGTCGGCGTGTGTCAGAGTGCTCAACGCATCAACGCTCTCCCCGTTAAGAAGTATATCGAGTTTAACGAGCTTCGATTCCCTGAAGTCGTGGAGATGATAATCGAAAGAAGCATATCCTTTGGATATACTCTTCAGCTTGTCATAGAAATCAATCACAATTTCTCCCAGAGGCATATCAAAAATCATCTCCATTCGGTTTCCCGAAATATACTCCTGCTTGACAAGCTCACCGCGCTTCCCGAGACACAACGTCATTATAGGGCCAATGAATTCAGCCGCAGTAATCACCGATGCCCGGATATAAGGTTCTTCAATATGGTCAATAAGTGTTATATCAGGCAATCCGGAGGGATTATGGACTTCTGTCATGTTCCCATGTTTGTCATAGACGCGATATGACACGTTTGGCACCGTAGTAATAACATCCATGTCGAATTCGCGGCCAAGACGTTCCTGGACAATCTCCATGTGCAATAATCCGAGGAAACCGCAACGGAATCCAAAGCCAAGCGCCATTGACGATTCAGGCTGGAAAGTCAGAGAAGCGTCATTGAGCTGAAGTTTTTCGAGAGAAGCTCTTAGATTTTCGAAATCCTCGGTTTCTATAGGATAGACACCGGCAAAGACCATCGGCTTGACCTCTTCGAAACCCTCTATCGCTTTGTCGCAGGGATTCTGCACATGAGTGATGGTGTCCCCGACCTTGACTTCTCTTGAAGTCTTTATGCCGGATATGATGTATCCTACTGTTCCGGCGGAAAGTTCTTCACGAGGAGACATCTCCAGCTTGAGTACACCGATCTCATCCGCATGGTATTCCTTGCCGGTCGCCACGAATTTTACAAAATCATCCTTCCTTATCGATCCATTGACAATTTTGAAGTAAGCAATGATTCCTCTGAACGGATTGAACACAGAATCGAATATCAGAGCCTGAAGAGGCGCATTGGGATTGCCTTTAGGCGCAGGCACGCGTTCGATTATAGCGGCCAGGATTTCTTCGATTCCCATACCGGTCTTGCCGCTGGCGCGAATTATATCGTCATGGTCACATCCAAGCAAATCCACGATCTGGTCGGCTACTTCTTCCGGTTTTGCGCTGTCGAGATCACATTTGTTTATGACCGGTATGATCTCCAGATCGTTGTCTATTGCCATATAAAGGTTGGAAATGGTCTGTGCCTGAATACCCTGGGAGGCATCAACTATAAGAAGTGCACCTTCACACGCCGCAATCGAACGCGAGACTTCATAGGAGAAATCCACATGCCCCGGAGTATCTATGAGATTAAGCTCGTAAGGCTCTCCCTTATATTCATAGTCCATCTGTATGGCATGACTTTTTATAGTAATTCCGCGTTCGCGCTCGAGATCCATGTCATCAAGCACCTGTGCCTGCATATCTTTAGCTCCGACAGTATGCGTATATTCCAAAAGACGGTCAGCGAGAGTGCTTTTACCGTGATCTATATGTGCAATGATGCAAAAGTTTCTGATATTTTTCATATTGGATGCAAAATTAATGAAAAATCGCGATTCGGCATAAAAGGTTATCAAAAAAAGGGTCCCGTCGGTGAACGGGACCCTTCAGGATAGATCATATCACATATTTAGTATGATACTCAGAAGTCTTTTTAATAATTCCACTGGCAAGCAACCATTCTCAGATTATCGTCACCCATTGTGCGGAAGTCGGAAATCATGTTGTAACGGCAGTTGATGTAAGTGAGGGCGGGGTCAAACGATACATCAAGAATGTTGAGCTGGTTGTTGTTGCAGAGAAGACGCTGGAGGAAAGTCTGATTGGAAAGAGTGAGGGATGTCAGGTCATTGTAAGAGCAATCCACAAATGTCAGATTGGTGCAACCCTCAACGCTAAGAGTTGTCAGGTCATTGTAGGAGCATACGAGGTCAAGCAGATTGTTGCAGTTGCGGACACCGAGAGTATTCATCCTGTTGTCGCTGCAGACGAACGTTGCAAGATTGGGCAGACCTGAAACAATCATCGAGGAAATCTCATTGTCATCAATATTGAGATTCTGCAATGCTTCAACGCCTAAAAGATTCAGCTGTGTCAGCTTGTTATAGCCGCAATAGAGATTCTTAAGAGCAGTGCAGCCTGAAACCATGAGATTCTCCAGATGGTTGCCCTGGCAGTTCAGAGTCTTGAGGGTAGCGGAATTGGCAACATCCAGACTGATGAAATAATTGTTGGAGACATTCACATTCTCAATGATTGGAAGTCCCTCAAGCGTAATTTCACTGAGACGGTTTTTGTTGATGGCAAGTTTCACAAGCCCCGAGCAACCCTGAAGATCAATAGAAGTGATGACATTGCGTGAGGCATTGAGTTCTACGAGAGCAGCGTCGCCTGCAACGGAAAGAGCAGTGAGTTTGTTACGCGACACATCAACTTTTTTCAAGGCATCGAATCCTGAAAGATCAAGTGATCCTGCAAGTTTCTTATCCTTCCATTCTATAGCTGTCACATGTCCGTTCTCAACCTGGATTCCTTCAATCGCAGCTATATTGTTCACATCGGTAACTTTAAGAACATTGGCATTAGTTCCGTCCTTTTCAGCCGGCTGAGCCAAGAAGGCCTTGATCTGTTTTGCTTCGTTCTTGTCAATCTTCTGAGCGAAAACGGTCATGCATCCTAACATGAGCGTAATCATTAATAAAGCTTTTTTCATAACTAAATAGTTGGGTTTTAATTGAAAATCTACACTAAGAACAAGACAGGGCGCCAAAAGGTTTTGGCGCCCTGAAATTTTTTAATAGTTAGATAAAAACCTATACTATAGTAAGCATCAAAATTCGCTCTGAAATATATGTGTTTACCGGACAGGTGATCAGAAAGGGCTGTCGGAAGGAGCATCCGAGAGGAAATCGGCTGAGCCGCCTGATAGAGACGGCGCTGTTCCCGGAGAATTATTTATAGCTGAGTTAATGCTTGATTCAGCGGACCCCATGCTCATATCCGCCGGATTCTCGCTCCAGTTCTCAAAACGCGCGAACTGTGCCCTGAAACGCATCTCTACATCGTCAACGGCACCGCTTCGATGCTTTGCCACAATGAATTCCGCAAGCCCCCTGATATCCCGGTCCATGGCATCATGGGAAGAACGCAAATAGTATTCCGGACGATGGATGAAACATACAATGTCGGCATCCTGCTCGATCGCCCCGCTCTCGCGAAGGTCGGAAAGCTGCGGACGTTTCCCCTCTTTTCCTTCTCCTCGCGACTCCACGCTTCGGTTAAGCTGAGACAGGGCAATTATAGGTATGTTGAGTTCCTTCGCAAGCTGCTTGAGAGAGCGGGAGATCATGCTGACTTCCTGTTCACGACTGCCGAATTTCATACCCGATGCATTCATGAGCTGAAGATAGTCGATAATGATTATCTTTACGTCATGCTCTCGGACAAGACGACGGGCTTTAGTCCTCAACTCAAAGATTGAAAGCGAAGGAGTGTCATCTATATATAGAGGTGCACCTGAAAGGTTCTTTATTCTGGCCATCAGCTGATCCCATTCAACCGGAGTCAGCTGCCCGCTTTTTATTTTGTCGCCCGGAAGTTCACAAACATTGCTTATGAGACGATTGACCAGCTGCAGATTGGACATTTCGAGGGAAAAGACCGCAACAGGAGTGCTGTAATTGACAGCCATGTTTTTGGCCATGGAAAGTACGAACGCTGTTTTACCCATGGCCGGACGCGCAGCTATGATGATGAGGTCAGAATTCTGCCATCCTGAAGTCAGTTTATCGAGATCATGGAATCCGGATTCAAGACCGCTCAGACCTGAAGTACGGTTGGCTGCCGCCTGAATCTGATCTATTGCCTGACCTATGACCGGATCAATCTGCGTCACATCTTTCTTTACATTACGCTGTGAAATCTCGAAAAGCCGTCCCTCGGCTTCTTGCATCAGATCGTCAACATCATTACTCTCGTCAAAAGCCTTCTTCTCTATCTCAGAGGCAAAAGAGATAAGTTCACGGGCAAGATATTTCTGTGCGACGATACGCGCATGATACTCCACATGAGCTCCGGATGCCACACGCGAAGTCAGTTCCGACACAAAAACAGGGCCGCCGACCTCGTCAAGAGTCCCGTTCAGACGGAGCTGTTCCGTTACTGTCAGCATGTCTATGGGCTGCTGTGATGCTCCCAGCGTCTGTATGGCCTCGTATATTTTCCTGTTTGCAGGCTCGTAAAAACTCTCAGCCTTCAAGATGTCGCAAACGGAAGTGTAAGCATCCTTTTCAAGCATAAGCGCCCCGAGCACGGCCTCTTCAAGATCCGTATCACGGGGAAGCTGACGGCCGCCATAATCATAAAGCTGCTGTTGCTGACGATTGTTATGTTTACCCGAAGGGATAGCTCGTTCCATATTATCAGTTTTAAAATTTCAAGAAGAGATGCAAATTTACGCCAAAATTTCTTTATCTTCGCAATTAATTTACTTACAATTTTTCCAATGGTTATTTTCCCACTGTCAAAAATCAACATAGGTCTCAATATTATAAGAAAGAGAGATGACGGCTATCATGATCTGCAGACGATATTCGTTCCTGTTGGCTGGACTGATGTTCTTGAGGTCGTTCCGTCCTCGGGAGAGAAGACGACACTTCGTGTGACGGGGAATCCCTGTCAGTGCCCGATGGAAAAGAATCTTGTGATCAAAGCGCTCAGAGCTGTTGAAAAATTCTGCGGGGACCTTCCTCCGGTCGATATCTTTCTGCGAAAAATCGTACCTGACGGAGCTGGACTTGGCGGCGGTTCTGCCGATGCCGCGGCTATGGTGGAAGCCCTTGATTATCTGTTCGGACTCGGACTTGACAAAAGAAAAATGGCGGAGATCTGTTCAACTGTCGGTGCAGACTGTCCCTTTTTCATTTACAAGCGTCCTGAACTGGCGGAAGGCACCGGTACAACAATGAGGCCAATAGATTTACCCGGGCTGAAAGGACTTAACATCATTATAGCCAAGCCTCCTGTAAGTGTCTCGACAGCCAGAGCTTATGCGGGGGTTGTGCCATCGGGTAAGGAACTTGATTTTGAAAGTCTGGCAACTCTGCCGGTTAAAGATTGGCGCCATTGTTTCTACAATGATTTTGAGGATTCGGTTTTTCCCGAATATCCGGAAATAAAGGCTCTCAAGGATTACTTTTATGAGCATGGTGCACTCTATTCTTCCATGTCTGGATCCGGATCGGCAGTCTTCGCCTTATACGAAGGTGACATTTTGGCAGACTCTGAATCTGACATGCTTCGTGGCATGGCCGTATGGACCGGCTCCATAAAGTAAATGAACGTTATAAGATTACATTTGTTATTCATTATAAAGTAAAAAGCTTTTTCCGCCGACTTTGGCAATATTTTTGTTATAAATGAATAAAACCTAAGTAACTAATAGCGATATGTCAAAAAAACAAAGAAATTCCGACGATACAAAAGAACAGAAAATCAACCTCGAGAACCCGGAAGGCGACATCATAGATGATATCGGCGCTGCAGTTGACGAGGATGAGACTGCCGAAGATATAGAACAGGCTGAAATGAACGAGATTGACTCTCTTACAAAGCAGCTTGCGGAAGAGAAAGAAAAACTCGAAAAGGAAAAGAAAGAATATATGTTCCTTATGGCAGAGTTTGACAATTTCAGGAAACGCACTCTCAAGGAAAAAAGCGAAATCATTAAGAATGCGTCTGAAAATGTCCTGAAAGGACTTCTGCCAATCGTTGACGACTTTGAGAGAGGTCTCGCCGCAATAAAGGAAAGCGAGGGTGCCGAAGCTGTAAAGGAGGGCATGGTTCTTATCTACAACAAACTCGTTAAATTTCTTGAGCAGAATCAGGTAAAAGCTATCGACAGCACAGGGAAGGCATTTGATCCCGAACTGCATGAAGCCATCGCTATGGTTCCGACAGAGGACGAGGCGCTTAAAGGCAAAGTAATAGACACGCCGACTAAAGGCTATACCATAAACGATAAAGTACTCCGCTATGCTAAAGTAGCGGTAGGTCAATAATCTTCCCTTAACAGAGTCATGGAAAAAAGAGATTACTACGAGGTGCTTGGAGTCTCCAAGACAGCCACACCTGAAGAGTTGAAGAAAGCCTACCGAAAGCTGGCCATAAAATACCATCCTGACAAGAATCCGGGTGACAAAGCAGCGGAAGAAAAATTCAAGGAAGCTGCGGAGGCATACGATGTACTCTCAAATCCCGAGAAGCGACAGAAGTATGACCAGTTCGGCCATTCCATGGGTCCGCAGGGATTCCCAGGTGCTGACGGCTCAGGCTTTGGCTTCAGTGCCGGCGGCATGAGCATGGAAGATATATTCTCTGCTTTCGGCGATATTTTCGGAGGCCATTCAGGATTCTCTGAATTCGGCAATTTCGGATCAGCGACTGGGGGACGCCGACCGCGCCAGCGTCAGCGCAGGGGCGATGATCTCAGAATAACATTGAAACTCTCGCTTGAAGATATTTCAAAGGGTGTACACAAGACACTGAAAATAAAAGCGTTTTGCAAGGATGACCATTGCAACGGAACCGGTGCTAAAGACGGGACGTCATTTACCACCTGTCCCACCTGTAACGGAACAGGAGTTATTGAACGGGTCCAGCAGACAATGTTCGGTCCGCAAAGGGCTGCCACCGTCTGTCCGCAATGTAACGGAGAGGGCAAGATCATCAGCGAGAAATGTCATTTCTGCAACGGCACCGGGGTCGAGCACAAGGAACAAGTCGTTTCCTTTGAAATTCCGGCCGGAGTTACCGACGGTATGGTACTTACGGTCAAAGGAAAAGGAAATGCCCCGATGCATGGCGGCGTGAACGGCGATCTGCTTGTGGTGATTGAGGAACTGCCCCATCCCGACCTGATAAGAGATGGAAATGATCTTATATATAATCTCATGCTTGACTTCCCCACCGCAGCTCTCGGAGGTCAGGTCGAAGTACCGACAATAACTGGACGCGCTCGACTGAAAATCGCCCCGGGAACTCAACCCGGCAAAATTTTGCGTCTCCGCGGTAAAGGTCTCCCTTCCTACGAGGGTTACGGTACGGGCGATGAGCTTGTAAATGTCATGGTATATGTTCCCGAGAATCTGACAGATGAGGAAAAGAAAACAATCGAACAGCTTCAAGGCAAACCGGACATGACTCCGTCTGAAAGCACCAAGAAAAGTATATTCAGCAAATTACGCCACATATTCGATTGACAGTCCCAACAACCATATTTTTCCTCAGATATTATTGAACAAAAGAGCCCTCAAGGGCTCTTTTTTATTTCTCCCTAAACAATGCCTTGACAGAAAACGTTTCATATATGATCATTGTCTATTAATTCATTACATTATGAAAAGATTCATTCTATTTTTTTGTGTCCTGTCATTGTCATTGATAGCTTCGATGGCACAGTTTCCGGAAGGTAAAACTAAAAGTCTTGCAGACCGCATGCACGACTCGATATTGAACTCCCATAAAGTCCTTTTTATCGAATCCGGAACGAATTCGACCTACGGTCAAAAATACAATGATTCGATAAGAGCTTTGATAGACAAATTCTATTATGACCAGTTCCGCCATTTTCAAGACCCTGAAGCGCCGTACTTCCTGTTTCTCAGCCGCGACACTACACTCGCTATGGGGATCGGAGGTGCAGTCAGGATGCGCGGCTATTTCGACTGGGGTGGTGCGATCCCGGCCTCAGGCTTTGCACCATATCTGATTCCGATGAATCCCGATCCGGCAAAAATGAGAAAATTCGGCACCACTCCTGCCGGTACTTGTTTGTTTTTCAGAGTTATAGGCAGTAATAAAGCTTTAGGGGACTATTCTTTATATATAGAAGCGAATTTCAACGGCTACAATTCACGAGACTTTCATCTCAAAAAAGCATACGCCACCATCAATAACTTCACCATAGGATATGCATCCTCCACATTCAGTGATCCCGCAGCAGTTCCGCCAACAGTTGATGCCCAGGGGCCAAATAACAAACTTTCAAACACCTCGGTACTTGTCAGATGGATGCCGAGAATCAAAAAAAGATGGGTTATGGCACTCTCTATGGAAACGCCCTCCACACAGGTTGACGCTGACAATACAGAAACTGAGAAAGTTGACGAGTGGATTCCTGACGCAGCCGCATTCCTACAATATGAATGGGGACGAACATCACACGTGAGACTGGCCGGTATAATCAGATCTCTTTCCTACCGCGACATGTTGGCTTCAAAAAACCACTATAAAGCGGGATGGGGAATGCAATTAAGTTCTGTTTTCCATCCAATTATTCCCGTCACGGTCTATGCCACGGCTAATTACGGGCACGGATATGCTGGGATGGGAGGAGATCTTCTGATAGGCGCCTACGATCTGATAGGCGATCCCGACAGACCCGGAGAAATGTATGCTCCCGCAGCTTTTGGATGGAATCTTGGACTGCAATATAATTTCAAGCCTAATCTGTTTGTCAGCACTTCATTCAGTCAGACTCGATTTCTTCCGTCGAAAACTGTGGCTCCGTCGGAATACAAATACGGTCTTTTCGGAGATGTCAATGTTTTTTGGAACCTGACAGAAAGGATTCAGGTCGGCGCTGAGTTCGATTTTGGAATGCGCAAGAATTTCAGCGGAGAACACCGTTGGGCCAAAAGAATCGGGGCTGTTGCTCAATTTTCTTTCTGAAAAACAGATAAAATTTGGCGAGACGGCAGGTTTATGTTACCTTTGCACTCGTCATGATAATCAACAGATTCAAAAAAATAGCCGGAGGCATTGTGATTGCGATTTCAATCACAATGCCTTTTATGGCCATGTCGCAGACATCCATATTGCGACCTGAAATACAATCTACTGCGAAAAAAGTCTATAGTGCAAAGAAAAAACAGACACGACCTGTCGCCAACCGGGCTCCTCGGCCATCTCTTGAAAGCGTATATGCCGATATCGAGACCCGTTATGACTGGCACGGGAATGCTTCGGATGAGAGAATCCCGGTTTCAAACAACAATCTTTTCGGTTATGTCGATCTTAACGGGAAAGAAGTAATCCCACTGATTTATGAAGGCGCATCGGATTTTGAAAACGGCGAGGCCACAGTTATGCTCAATGATCTTTACGGCACTATAAACCGCGACGGAGCGATGGTCATCCCCATTAAATATGAGGAGATAATGAACCCGACATACAATTTCTATGCAGTAAAAAAAGATGGCAAATGGGGATATGTCGATCGCCATGGAATTGATCTCTCGGGAATAAAATACGATCTCGTCTTTCCTTTTGCATCCAACCTCGGGATTGTAAAGAACGGTGAAAAGTACGGAGCAATCGATAAAGCCGGCAATGAAATCATTCCTGTGGTTTTCGACGAGATAGAGATAGATTCTATTGGAGCGCCTAAATTAGTCGCTCTTCACGGGCGTCGTGCGGAAATAGACTCTACGCTGAATATTGATTTCTCAATGCTTTATGATGAAGTACATCCCTATGGAGAACTCGGCGATCCGGAAACCGCACTCGTCAAAGTCAACGGACTTTACGGGCTCGTCAACAAAAAGATGAAAGAGCTGACAGCCATCAGGTATTCTGAAATCTTTCCTTTCAAAGATGGACTTGCGAGAGTGCATGCAAGTGAAGGATATAATTATGTCAAACCGGACGGCTCTTTACTGACAAGCGTACCTTACGCAAAGGCGGCGGATTTTTTCGGCGAATATGCGCTTGTCACGAAAGGCTCCAAGGAAGGAATAATTGACCGGGAAGGAACTTTTCAGCCGGTTGAATTCTTCAAAGGTATCGGTAAGATAAAACGGTCGGGAAAGCTTGCTGTAATCACCGAGGGAGGAGTGCTTGTCAATGATCTCCTGTATGATGAAATAATGCCTTTTGTCGAAGACAGAGCCATAGTCTTGAGATCAGGCAATTATGGATTTATTGACACTGATGGTTTTGAGGTTGTGAAACCCATTTACAATGAGGTCACAGATTATGAAAAGGGTGTCGCACGGGTAAGGCTTCACGATTTATGGGGATTGGTGGCAAAAAGCGGTGAATATCTTGTAGCCCCGAAATATCAAAAAATGGAGCCTTTCGTCAATGACTTGTCCCGGGTCGAAAAATCACGTTTATTCGGATATATTGGTCGTGACGGATTGGAAAAGGTTCATGCCACATACGACAGCATCTCATCATTTGAGGATTCCGGTCTTGCCCGCACTCTTAAAAACGGCAAATACGGACTTTTGGATAAAAACGGCCATGAGGTCGTTATCTCGACTTACGACACTATGGGTCCGGTAAGCGACAATCTCTATGCCGTGAGTCTTGACGGTAAATACGGCTATATGGATACTACAGGCAAGATAGTAATAAAGCTGAAATATGATGAAGCGCTTCCGTTTATCAACGGTCTGGCTCCCGTTAGAAAAAAAGACCGTTGGGGAGCAATAGATTCGACAGGACACACAGTCATACCGATCAAATATGACCCGATCGAAAATCTCTCGGAAGATACTATAACCGTCACCAAAAACGGAGAGCCGACTATATATAACCGCCTTGGCAAGAAGCTTTAATGGATATATTTCCGCCCAAAGGAGTTGCATCGGGTTCTGAGTTCATCGCAATATCTGATTTGCATAATTGAAGAGCATTCCGTAACTTTGTAAAATCTTATTCAACATAACAAACAATGGAAATTAAAGGAAAAATTATAGTTGCCCTTCCTGAGATGTCAGGAGTATCGAAAAGCGGGAACAACTGGAAAAAACGGGAATATGTTCTCGAGACTCAGGAAACCTATCCCCGCAAAGTCCATTTCGATTTCTTCGGTGACCGTGCCGATCAATATCCTCTTTCCGTAGGAGATGACATAACCCTGAGTTTCGATATAGAAAGCCGTGAATACAACGGCCGTTGGTTCACCAGCATCCGCGGATGGAAAGCTGAGAAAAACGGAGCCGCACAGCCTGCTGCCCAGCCATTCCAGAACATGCCGGATGTTCCTCCCGCTCCCGCTTTTGACCCCATGCAGTCAAGCGGCGATGAGGATCTTCCCTTCTGAACCGGTCCATATCAGTTTACAAAGAAGTGCTCTATTCAACATTTTTGCTCGATAGAGCTTTCTTTGTTTTCACACGTCACAACATAAATTAACAATAACCATGAGAAAATACATTGCATCTTTTCTTATTGCCATGTCATTAGGTGCGTCCGCAGCACCTTACACTCCTACCGCTGAAAATATCAAGGCCAGGCAAGAATTTGCCGACAATGGATTCGGCGTATTCATCCACTGGGGCATATACAGCATGTTCGCACAAGGTGAATGGTATCTTCAAAGCGGAATATCGGCCGATGAGTATAAAAAAGCGGCATCTGCGTTCTATCCGGCCAATTTCGACGCTGCCGCGTGGGTCAAAGCCATCAAAGAAGCCGGAGCCAAATATATATGCTTCACATCACGCCACCATGACGGTTTTTCGATGTGGGATACGGAGCAATCGGATTACAACATTGTGGACGAGACTCCTTTCAAGCGCGATGTCATTAAAGAACTGGCAGAAGAGTGTCACAAACAAGGCATCAAACTGCATCTCTACTATTCCCACATAGACTGGGGACGACCAGACTACCCGAAAGGCCGCACAGGACTGAAAACAGGTGTTCCACGCGATAAGGAAGATTGGAACAGCTACTATAACTTCATGAACGCTCAATTGCGTGAGCTTCTTACGAATTATGGTGAAATCGGTGCGATATGGTTTGACGGACACTGGGATCATGACCAGGACAGCGTTCCGTTTGACTGGCAGCTTGACAAGCAATATGAAATGATCCACAGTCTCCAGCCGGCATGTCTTATCGGCAATAATCATCATATCACGCCCCATGCCGGCGAAGATATCCAGATATTCGAGCGAGACCTTCCCGGAGAAAACAAAGCAGGCTTATCGGGTCAGGAAATTTCACGTTTGCCACTGGAAACATGTGAGACGATGAACGGCATGTGGGGCTACAAGGTCGCTGACCAGAACTACAAAGATACACGGACTCTCATCCACCTCCTGGTAAAAGCAGCCGGTATGGGAGCGAATCTCCTTATGAATGTAGGACCTCAGCCAAACGGCGAGATCCCCGCAGCAGCCCTTGCGCGATTTAAAGAGATAGGCAAATGGATGAATACCTATGGCGACACGTTTTATGCTACTGAAGCCGGAGATTTCCCCGCTCAATCCTGGGGTACCACAACCCGTAAAGGGAACCGGCTCTTCGTCCACATCCTTTCTGCAGAAACCGCCGACATAGATCTCCCCCTCTCATGTAAGGTCAAAAAGGCTAAACGATTTCTGGACGGTACGCCTGTTAAATTTTCAAAGAACAAGCAGGGAGGCATAACTCTTCACCTTGAAAGTGTCCCCGACGATATAGACCACGTCATTGAACTTGAAACGAAATAACATTATGGAAAGGAAACTTGAAATATGCTGCGGTGACATCGAAAGCGTTCACGCCGCATTGACAGGAGGCGCGGATCGTGTCGAGCTTTGCAGTGGTCTTGAATGTGGCGGTCTCACACCTTCTATAGGCTTGATCCGGGCTGCAGTCGAAGCCGCTCATAAAGATGAGACGCGCCAAAACCGCCTTCTTGTCCATGTTCTGATTCGTCCTCGTGAAGGCGACTTTCTCTATTCGGAGGAAGAAGTAAGCATAATGCTTGATGATATAGACGCAGCCCGTGAAGCCGGCGCCGATGGCGTGGTCATAGGAGCCCTTCTTCCTGACGGTTCCATTGATATGGATGCGTGTAGCCGCATGTCAACACGAGCAAAAGGAATGAATCTTACTTTCCACCGCGCATTCGATCTCTGTGCTGATGCAGACAAAGCCCTCATGCAGCTTATGGATCTCGGTTGCAACCGCGTGCTTACTTCAGGGCAGTCCCCGACTGCACTTGCTGGAGTTGAAAAGCTAAGACATCTGAATGAACTTTCCGGAGAGAAAATAACAATTCTCGCCGGAAGTGGCGTCAATCCCGGTAATGCCAAGGAAATACTTGACAGATCAAGAGTACACGAACTACATGCTTCGGCCAGGAGCCGCATAGGAAGCAAAATGGGATTCCGGAACGAAGGAGTGGCCATGGGCGCACCCGACAGTGACGAATACTCGCGTATGACAACTGATCCAGCTATCGTTTCGCAACTTTCAAATATAATCAAAGACCATAACTGAATATTTCATTAAAGCCATATCAAAATATCATGACAAAAAAATTAACCACGCTCCTTATAGCATTTCTGGCTGTTTCAGGTCTTGGAGCGCAGACCCTGAAACAGAAAAGCATGGATATGCTATACAAATATATGCCGTTGGCTGACTCTGCCAATTATTCCCGGGACTTCTTCAGCCATAATGTCGATATGTCTCTTAAAGCCCGCGAAGAAATGCCTTGGGGGCAACAGGTTCCCGAGAAAGAATTCCTCCATTTCGTCGTACCCCTCCGAATAAACAACGAGTATCTTGACAATCACCGGGAAGTTTTCTATAATGAATTGAAAGATCGCGTCAAAGGGATGTCGATGAAAGACGCAATCATGGAAATAAACCACTGGTGTCATGAAAAAGTCACCTATCAGCCCTCCGACAGCCGCACACATTCTCCCCTTGCGTCTGTGAGCTCGGCAATTGGCCGTTGCGGAGAGGAATCGACCTTTGGTGTCGCCGCCCTTCGGGCCATGGGCATTCCCGCGCGTCAGGTCTATACGCCGCGTTGGGCCCATACTGACGACAACCATGCCTGGGTTGAGGCATGGGCCGACGGTAAGTGGTATTTTCTGGGAGCTTGCGAACCGGAGCCTGTGCTTAATCTCGGATGGTTCAACGGACCTGCTTCACGCGGTATGCTGATGCACGCCAGAGTATTCGGGCCCTACTCAGGTAAGGAAGAAATTCTTTCAACTGCCGACGGTATTACGGATATCAACGTCACTGACCATTACGCACCAGTTGACACAATACGTGTGAAAGTTCTTGACAGCAAAGGTAATCCGATGAAAGATGCTAAGGTAAGCTTCAGAGTTTACAACTATTCGGAATTCTATCCCATTGCCACCAAGACCACGGACAGCAACGGCAATGCCTCGGTTGTAGCCGGCCTTGGCGACCTGATGGTCTGGGCTACAGACGGTAAGAATTTCACTTTCGACAAATTTCACATCGGCAAAGACCGCAATGTAACACTTTCGATAGACCCGAAAAAACAGACAGGACTGCGCCATGTGGATTATGACATTGTTCCTCCGGTTCCGGGAAATATTTCAGTCAATGTGACTCCCGAAATGCGTGCGGAAAATGACCGCCGTTTCGCCATCGAGGATTCAATCAGAAATGCATACGTGGCTACATTCGTCAAAGCTATTCCCGGAGATGAGATTTCCGAAATTCTTGCCAAATCAAGAGGCAATCACAAAACTATAGGCGACTTCCTGAAAAAACATGGCAATAGCCCTAAAGCTGTCGCGCTGCTGAAATCGCTCTCCGATAAAGACCTCAGCGATGTGACAATGGATGTGCTCGAAGATCATATTGTTGCTGAAAATGGCAATCTCAAGGAGGACTTATTCTCCAATTACGTTATGTCGCCGCGCATCGCCTACGAACAGTTGACTCCATTCCGAAGCTATTTCACAAAAAATATACCGGCAAAAGATCAGAAAAAATATCGTAATAATCCGGCCCTTTGGACCAAATGGGTCGCAGACAACATCGACGGCTCGGTTGTATGGTTTCCCGAGGCTATAAACATGAATCCCGCCGAGGTATGGCAGGTTCGCAGGACCTCAGGACTTTCCCGCGACATATTTTTTGTGGCAGCAGCCCGTTCGATGGGTATTCCTGCCAGAATAGATCCCGTTACGGGAACCCCTCAGTGGGCGAATGCCGACGGAAAATGGCAGGATGCCATTTTCGACAAAAAAGCCTCTTCTCAGGCAAACGTACGCCACCGCCTGACTCTTGACTATACTCCGTCAAAAACCGTTGAAGATCCCCATTATTATTCCCACTTCACTCTTTCAAAAATTGTTGACGGAGAACCGCAGCTTCTCAGCTATCCCGATTTCCATCCTTGGAGTACATCATTCCGAAACGGCGAGGATCTCGAACCCGGGCTTTACATGCTGACCAGCGGACAGCGTCTTGCTGACGGAGGAGTGCTTGCTCATATCGATTTCATTGATCTGACAAATAATGACGCCCACGAAAAATTGACGGTTCGTTCCGACAACACAAAGATCCAGATTCTCGGATCATTCAATTCAGAAAGTAAATTCACCCCTGCCGGAGCAAAGACAGAAAAATCCATTCTCGCAGCAACTGGCCGCGGTTACTTTGTTGTAGCGCTCGTAAAACCCGGACACGAACCCTCCAATCACGCGCTCCGCGACATAGGCGCCTTAAAAGAGAAACTTGAAGCTGATGGAACTCCCATTGTGATTCTGACTGAAGACGAAGGATCGCTCGCTAAAGAAGACAAGGAGATAATTGACGCTCTACCCAATACCGTCACTCTCGGTTACGACTCGACCGGAGAAATCGGCAACGCGCTCAAAGAACTTGCCCAGTCGAATGAACTGCCCGTCATAATCGTAGGCGATACCTTCAACCGTGTGGTATTCATTCTCTCAGGTTATACAATCGGTCTGGGACAGAAACTTCTCGACACTCTTAACCGACTGGAATAATCCGAAAATAAGACTTTCCGGTCAGGACGCTCCGAGACATTCCCGGAGCGTCTTTTTTATGGAGTATTCGTCAGGATTTGGTGACTTCACTTATTTAAAGTACTTTTGCACTATAATAACAAGAGAATATACTAAAAAACTGACCGATGAGGTTCGACGAATTCGACTTTAACTACGACGTGCTTGACGCACTTGACGCAATGCACTTCGAAGAATGTACCCCAATTCAGGAAAAAGCCATTCCCGCGGCTTTGGACGGGAATGATCTCATAGCTGTGGCTCAGACCGGAACCGGAAAGACAGCCGCATATCTTCTTCCGGTTCTCAGCAACCTCGCCGACGGCGATTTCCCCGATGATGCGGTAAACTGTATCGTGATGGCTCCGACCCGTGAGCTTGCCATGCAGATAGACAATCAGCTCGAGGGATTCGGATATTTTGTATCAGTCAGTTCATTGCCGATCTACGGCGGCACAGACGGCGCAACATTCGCCCGACAGCAAAAAGGTCTCAAGATGGGAGCCGATATCGTAATTGCCACTCCGGGACGTCTTTTGGCTCATCTCCAGATGGGGTATGTCGATTTATCAAAAGTCTCATTTTTTATTCTGGATGAAGCCGACAGAATGTTGGATATGGGTTTTTACGATGACATAATGCAGATTGTCAAGCACCTTCCCAAAGAGCGTCAGACTCTGATGTTCTCCGCTACAATGCCTCCTAAAATCCAGCAGCTTGCAAAAACAATACTCACCGATCCTGTCGAAATAAAGATCGCGGTCTCCAAACCGGCTGAAAAGATCCACCAGCAGGTAGCCTTCTGCTATGAACCACAGAAAATTGACATTCTAAAGGAGATTTTCACAAAAAAGCATGCGGAGAGAGTTATTGTCTTCGCCTCATCTAAACTTAAAGTCAAGGATCTTGCCCGGGAGCTTCGCAAAGCGAAATTCAAAATAGGAGAGATGCATTCCGATCTTGAACAGAGCCGCCGAGACGAAGTCATGCACGCTTTCAAAAACGGCACCATACACATCCTTGTAGCGACTGATATAGTGGCACGAGGTATTGACATCGATGATATAGCAATGGTTGTCAATTTCGATGTGCCACATGATGCGGAAGACTATGTCCATAGAATAGGACGCACAGCACGTGCCGATGCTGACGGGGAAGCGCTCACGCTTGTCAGTGAACGCGACAGACGCCGCTGGGCCGGAATTGAGAAGTTTCTCGGTAAAAAAATTGAAAGACTTACCGTCAATGGTCCCGCGGAAACTACGGAAGAATCCGTGGAGAACAAGCGACAAAGGCAGAGAAAAAAACGCAGCCGCACTTCTTCCGCCCCACAAAATCGCCAAAAGCAGGGAAACGGACCTCACAGCGAAGAATCTACCCGCAAGGACAGACCACGACGCAGAAACCATTGGCATAGAGACGACAAAAAATGATTTGGTAGTTACAACAATTATTCTTATTTTTGCTGTCGCACGACAAAGGGGTGCCAAATGAAAGGTCAAGTACTTTCAGGCTGAGATCAATACCCTTGGAACCTGAAACGGTTAATACCGGCGCAGGGATTGTTTGCCAGATGATTTCCAACCGTAAAGCTATTGACTGCCCCTCTGATCGTCGCGCTTAAATAAAACCGCGACATGAAACGCTACATACCGATACTCTCAATTGCAGGGTCCGATTCTTCAGGAGGAGCCGGAATCCAGGCCGACATAAAGACAATTTCAGCAATCGGCTGCTATGCGATGACCGCCATTACATCTATCACCGCACAGAACACAACCGGTGTCAGCATGATTAACGGTGTTGCGCCTGAACTGGTGGCGGCCCAAATAGATATGGTCTGGAAGGATATTCCTCCCCTCGCCGTAAAAACGGGAATGCTGTTCAATCGTGAGATTGTCGAAATCACTGCAGAGTGTCTGAGGCGTCATGATGTCAGGAATCTTGTGGTCGATCCCGTAATGGTATCCACGTCCGGATCTCTTCTCCTCGAACGCAATGCTATCGATTCCATTGTCAGCAACATATTTCCTCAAGCGCTTCTCATTACCCCGAATATAAACGAAGCGATAGAACTCACCGGAGAAACTGATCCGGCGCTCCAGGTTAAACGCTTCCGCGAAATGGGCTGCCGTAACATATTGCTTAAAGGGGGCGACAACGGAAGAACCGACGTCAAAGTTGATTATCTTTCGCTTGAAGGAGAGACCGATTTCATTACTCTCAGAGCTGACGCGGTAAAAACGCCCAATACCCACGGAACCGGGTGTACCCTCTCTTCCGCAATCGCATCCTATCTGGCTCTGGATTTCGACATCGAAGAGGCTGTAACAAGAGCGAAAATATACATCACTCATGCCATCAATGCCGGTGCAAGAGTAAAGACGGGTCATGGTCATGGCCCTGTCAACCATCTTTTTGCGCCAAGACACATGAAATACATCATCACAAGAACACGAGAAAAATGAAGATTAAAGTAAATAGCAAGCCATGTGAGCTACCGGATAATTCCAACATATCAATTGCAATCCGGGAGCTTGATATAAATCCTGCAGGCATCGCGATCGCTGTAAACGGGAAAGTTGTCCCAAAAAACGAATATGAAACGCATATTCTATGCGATAGTGACGAAATGGTTATAATAAAAGCGTTCTACGGTGGATAAACCACAATTCAAAATAGCGTTTACGACCGAGGAGATTGCAGATTTCGAGCCGAATATGATCGCAGAGATACTCGATCACGGATGGGACATGATACATATCAGACATCCCCGGGCATCGTTTCGCGACATGCGCAATCTAATAGAATCAATTCCGATGCGCTATCATTCACGCCTGAGATTGCACGGCCACTTCGAACTCCTCAACAGTTTCAACCTCGGAGGCATCCATCTCAACAGACGTTGCCCCCTTCCTCCGGCTAATTATCGGGGACCTTACAGCCGTTCGTGTCATTCATTTGGTGAATTAAAAGAATGTGGCGATTGCGATTATGTCACTCTTTCACCGATATTCGACAGCATATCGAAAAACGGCTATAAAAGCGGATTTGAAAAAAAACAATTGTTTAAATTCGACAAAACAGCTTCTTCAGACGTTACTATTAAAGTAATTGCTCTCGGAGGAATCACACCGGAAAGATTACCGGCACTGTCTGACATGGACTTTGACGGTTTTGCAGCCCTCGGAGCTTTAACCGGGGCTTCGGATCTCGAGGAATTCCGCAAGAACCTCAGGAGCTTCACGCAAACATTGAATAATATCTAAATCCAAAATTTATGTTACAGTTCATAACCCACCATTCCGACAGATATTCCATAGCAGAGGAAGTCCAGATGGCAATAGAAGGCGGTTGCCGCTGGATTCAACTCAGAATGAAGAATTCCACGGATGAAGAAGTGAAAGAGACAGCCCTTCAGCTGATAGACATGTGTCGGGAACATGACGCATTCCTTATAATAGATGACCGTGTGAACGTGGTCAACGATCTGAAAGTCTCAGGAGTGCATCTCGGTAAAGAAGATATGAATCCTATGGAGGCCCGCGAACTTCTTGGTCCTAACGCCATAATAGGAGTAACCGCCAATACTGCGGAAGATATTCTCGCGTTCAAAGGTAAAGACGTTGACTATGTCGGACTCGGGCCTTTCAGATATACCACCACAAAGGAAAAACTGGCTCCCGTCATCGGTATCGATGGGTATAAGGAAATCGTAAAGCAGGTCCGCGATGCCGGAGTTGAACTCCCTATCGTAGCAGTCGGCGGAATCACTCTTGAGGACGTACCTGCATTGATGGAAACCGGAGTTAACGGAATAGCCGTTTCCGGAGCCATCATAAACGCAGCCGATCCTATGCTTTACACTTCAAAAATCATGGAAAAGCTTCTTGGCATCACCATGAAAGAAGTAAAAGAAGCTGACAGTTAAATGACAAGTATTCAACCAATCATTATAATTCAATATAAATGAAAGATATTCTGACCATAGGAGGACGCGACTTCACATCGCGCCTCTTTGTGGGCACAGGCAAGTTCGCATCGAACGAGCTTATGCTCCAGTCCATTTTGGCTTCCGGTTCCGAGATGATAACCGTGGCCATGAAGCGCATCGACATGCAAAACGAGGAAGAGGACGATATGCTCCGTCATATCAATCGTGAACATGTGCAGTTCCTGCCCAACACCTCCGGAGTCAGGGATGCAAAAGAAGCTGTTATGGCAGCACATCTCGCCCGCGAATGTTTCGGGACGGATTTCATCAAACTCGAGATCCATCCTGATCCGAAATATCTTCTGCCGGATCCTATCGAAACCCTCATCGCCACTGAGCAACTTGCCAAAGACGGCTTTCACGTTCTCCCCTACATTCAGGCCGATCCCGTTCTGTGCAAACGTCTCGAAGAGGTTGGATCGGCTGCCGTAATGCCTCTCGGCGCACCTATCGGCACCAACAAAGGTCTGAAGACCCGCGATCTTCTGGAGATCATCATAGCCGAAAGCCGCGTCCCGGTTGTGATCGATGCCGGACTTGGAGCACCGTCACATGCCGCTGAAGCTATGGAAATGGGAGCCGATGCCGTTCTGGTAAACACCGCCATAGCCGTCGCTGAAAATCCGGTAGAGATGGCTGTCGCATTCAAACTTGCCGTTGAAGCAGGCCGCAAAGGTTATCTCGCTGGTCTTGGAGCGGTAAGCAGTTTCGCTCAGGCAACCAGTCCGCTCACATCATTTCTTGACTAAATTCCGAGAACAAAACAATGGAAATAGAAAACATAAACATCAGTTCCTATCCCTCCTCTGAAAAAATCCACATTCCGGGGAAGATTCACCCAGTCAAAGTCGCGATGAGACAGATCAATCTCACTCCAACGGTGAAAATCATCAATGGAGAGAAAGTGACTACTGAAAATGCCCCCGTAACAGTTTATGATACGAGCGGACCCTACACCGATCCGACCATAACTATAGACATCAACAAGGGCCTCCCGCGCATGCGTGAGGAGTGGATTGCCAGCCGCGACGATCTCGAACAACTGCCATCGATAACCTCCGATTACGGCAAAGCGAGAGAAACTGACAAATCACTCGACAATATCCGCTTCGCTCACAGATATGCACCGCGCAGAGCAAAGAAAGGCAAAGCCATCACCCAGATGGCTCTCGCACGCCAGGGAATCATCACCCCTGAAATGGAATATGTGGCTATCCGTGAAAACTCCAATGCCGACGCTCTTGGAATCAAAAGCCATATCAATCCGGAGTTTGTACGTGATGAAATAGCCTCCGGCCGAGCAGTGCTTCCTGCCAACATAAACCACCCGGAAGCAGAACCGATGATTATCGGCCGTAATTTTCTGGTAAAACTCAATACCAATATCGGTAACTCCGCCCTTTCTTCCGGAATCGAAGAGGAAGTAAGCAAGGCCGTGTGGAGCTGTTATTGGGGTGGAGACACACTTATGGACCTTTCGACAGGCGACAATATCCACGAGACCCGTGAGTGGATTATCAGAAATTGTCCTGTGCCGATGGGAACGGTACCCGTTTATCAGGCCCTTGAAAAAGTAAACGGTAAAATCGAAGACCTCACTTGGGAAATATATCGCGATACCCTCATCGAACAGGCTGAGCAGGGTGTCGATTATTTTACAATCCATGCCGGCGCCTTGAGGGCTCATGCGGACATGGTTGGGGAACGATTGACAGGAATCGTGTCGCGAGGAGGATCGATAATGACGAGCTGGGCTGTCATGCACGGCGAAGAAAACTTCCTCTACACTCATTTTGAGGAAATATGTGAAATTCTTGAACAATATGATGTGGCAGTATCGCTCGGCGACGGCCTCAGGCCCGGGTCCATACATGACGCCAATGACCGTTCTCAGTTCCTTGAACTGGATGTGCTCGGTGAGCTCACAGAGATCGCATGGCGTCATAATGTCCAGGTGCTCATTGAGGGCCCGGGACACGTCCCCATGCATAAAATACGCGAGAACATGGACCGCCAGATTGAAAAATGCCATGAAGCCCCGTTCTATACTCTCGGCCCACTCACAACCGACATCGCTCCGGGCTATGACCATATAACATCCGCAATCGGAGCCGCACAGATCGCTTGGATGGGAACCGCCATGATCTGCTATGTGACTCCGAAAGAGCATCTGGCATTGCCGAATCTCGAAGATGTCAGAAACGGAGTGATAACCTATAAAATTGCAGCTCACGCAGCCGACCTCGCCAAAGGACATCCGGGCGCCCAGATAAGAGACGACGCTCTCAGCAAAGCCCGTTTTGAATTCCGCTGGAAAGATCAGTTCAATCTGTCGCTCGATCCTGCCAGAGCAAAACAATATTATGTCGAGAGTCACAAGAACGATGATCACTTCTGCACAATGTGCGGCCCGAACTTCTGCGCGATGAGAATCACCCGTAAGTTAGTTGACGATTGCGAAGCTGACAAATAAAAGAGATCAAGACATGTTTTATGACGAATTAAAGCACATCTCCTGGGAAGATACGACCCGGGAGATTGCTTCGAAAACCGCCCGTGATGTGGAAATAGCTCTGACGAAAGATCAGAGAGATGTTTCTGATTTCATGGCGCTCATATCCCCTGCCGCAATTCCCTATCTTGAACAGATGGCCCGTCTCTCCCATCGCTACACATTGGAACGCTTCGGCAAGGTAATCTCAATGTATATTCCCATGTATGTTTCCAATGCATGCACGAACGGATGTGTCTATTGCGGTTTCAACCATGCAAATCCGTTCGAACGGATCACCCTTACGCTCGAGCAGGTAAAGGAAGAATGTGAGGCAATCAGACGACTCGGACCTTTCGAAAACCTGCTGATAGTCTCGGGAGAATTTCCTTCACAGAATGGAGTCAATTACCTTGAAAAAGTCCTTCATGTGGCCAGGCCTTACTTCAATAATCTGACGATAGAAGTTATGCCGATGAAAGAGAAAGACTACTACCGGCTCACCAAAAGCGGCCTTAACGGAGTGGTTTGCTTTCAGGAGACTTATCACGAAGCCGCCTATAAAACATACCATCCGCGCGGAATGAAGTCCATCTTCGAATGGAGAGTGAACGGATTCGACCGTATGGGACTCGCAGGCGTGCATAAAATCGGCATGGGAGTACTTATCGGACTCGAAGACTGGAGAACGGATGTCACAATGATGGCCTATCATCTTCGCTATCTGCGCAAAAACTACTGGCGCACCCGCTACAGCATAAATTTCCCGCGCATGTGTCCGGCCGAAGGAGGCTTCCAGCCAAATGTGGTCATGACTGACAAAGAACTCGCCCAGCTGACGTTCGCTTTCCGCATATTCGATCATGATGTCGATATTTCATATTCAACCCGTGAGGAACCGCGCTTCCGGGCCAACATGATGAAACTCGGAGTGACCTCGATGAGTGCCGGAAGCAAGACCGATCCCGGAGGTTACGCCTCCGCACCTGATTCTCTGGAACAATTCGAGGTTTCTGACTCGCGTTCACCGGAGGCCGTTGTAAAGGAAATCCGGGAATTAGGCTATGAAGCTGTGTGGAAAGACTGGGACAAAATATTTGATTGACCGTCAATTTTTTGTAATTTTGCAGCCAAAATCAGTTCTTAACATTACTAAAACTCAATGAACGAATTAGCTACTAAATATGATCCTTCTCAAGTAGAGGATAAATGGTATGCCTACTGGATGGAACATGGCCTGTTCCATAGCGAGCCTGACTCGCGCGAACCTTACTGCATTGTGATTCCTCCGCCAAATGTGACAGGTATTCTCCACATGGGCCACATGCTTAACAATACGATTCAGGATATTCTTGTTCGCCGTGCCCGCATGGACGGCAAAAACGCGGTGTGGGTGCCCGGTACTGACCATGCGTCCATTGCGACGGAAGCAAAAGTCGTTGCCAAGCTTGCAGAGAAAGGAATAAAGAAATCTGATCTTACCCGCGACGAGTTCCTTACGCACGCATGGGACTGGACCCATAAATATGGCGGCATTATCCTCGAACAGCTCAAAAAGCTCGGAGCGTCATGCGACTGGCAACGCACGGCTTTCACCATGGATGAAATCCGTTCAAAAAGTGTCACTAAAGTATTCGTTGACCTTTTCCGCAAGGGATTGATCTACCGAGGTAAACGCATGGTCAACTGGGACCCGAAAGCCAAAACCGCATTGAGTGACATAGAGGTTATTTATAAAGAAGAACATAGCAAACTTTATTACCTCCGCTACAAGATTGTGGGAGAAGACGGCTATGCGATTGTCGCCACTACGCGTCCAGAAACCATAATGGGGGATACGGCAATGTGCATAAACCCTGCTGATCCGAAAAATCAGCATCTCCGTGGGAAGCGCGTTATCGTTCCTCTGGTCAACCGTGAGATTCCGGTCATCGAAGATGATTATGTCGATATAGAGTTCGGAACAGGATGTCTTAAAGTAACTCCTGCCCATGACATGAATGACTATATGCTCGGCCAGAAACACAATCTGGAGTCCATAGACATATTCAACGATGACGCAACCATAAGCGAAGCGGCCGGAATGTATGTCGGCATGGACCGTTTCGCAGTCCGCGAACAGATTGCAAAAGATCTTACTGAAGCAGGTCTCATAGAAAAGATCGAGAATTACGAGAATAAAGTTGGATACTCGGAACGTAACTCCGACACCGTTGTAGAACCCCGCCTTTCCGATCAATGGTTCATGAAGATGGAGAAATTGGCCGAGCCGGCGCTCAATGCGGTTGAAGCCGATATCATCCGATTCATTCCTGAAAAATACAAAAACACCTACCGCCACTGGATGACAGATATTCGCGACTGGTGTATATCCCGACAGTTATGGTGGGGCCACCGCATACCGGCCTGGTATCTGCCCGACGGCAGTTTCGTAGTTGCCATGGACGAAGCGGAGGCGCTTGAGCTCGCGAAAGAACGGATGCCCGAGATCACCGCTGCCGACCTGCGTCAGGAAGAAGACGGTCTTGACACGTGGTTCTCCTCATGGCTTTGGCCCATCTCTCTTTTCAACGGCATTCTTGACCCTCATAACAAGGAACTTGAATATTATTATCCGACGACTACACTTGTCACCGGTCCTGATATCATATTCTTCTGGGTTGCACGCATGGTTATGGCAGGATATGAATTCATGGGCAGACAGCCGTTCAACAATGTATATTTCACAGGTATTGTCCGCGATGAGATAGGCAGAAAAATGTCAAAACAGCTCGGCAATTCACCTGACACCCTTGAACTCATCTCCGACTATGGAGCTGATGGCGTTCGTGTCGGCATCATGCTCTGTGCCCCGGCAGGCAATGACATTCTGTTCGATAAGAAACTATGTGAGACAGGACGTAATTTCTCAAACAAGATATGGAATGCTTTCCGTCTCGTCTCCGGCTGGGAAGTAAACGAAACAGCTGATCAGCCTGAATCAGCTCGACTTGCCATCGAATGGATGCGTTCAAAACTGAACCGATCGATCAGCGAAATCAACGATCTGATCTCCAAGTTCCGCCTGTCGGAAGCTCTCAAAGAAATATACCGTCTTTTCTGGGATGACTTCTCGGCCTGGTATCTCGAAATGGTTAAACCCGTCTATGGTTGTCCTATTGATCGCCTCACTATGGAAGCTACAATAGGGTATTTCGATTCACTTCTGAGACTCCTCCACCCGTTCATGCCGTTTATCACGGAAGAATTGTGGCAGCATATCTCCCAGCGCCGCCCCGGAGAGTCAATTATGTATGCATCTACACCTGAAGCCGGTCCTGTTGACGAAAACATACTCGCTCTGGTCCAGCATGCACAGGAAGTTGTCAACGGCGTACGCAATGTTCGCGCGGTAAAGAATATCCCGAATAAAGAACCTCTGACAGTAAATATTCTCGGCAGTTGGGACTCTGCGCAGGATTCCATCATCTGCAAACTTGCGAATGTCAAAGCTGTAAATCACAACGCTGAGAAGGATGCCTCGGCAGCAACATTTATCGTTGGAATAACTGAAGTCAACATTCCGCTTACCGACAGCATTGACAAGGAAGCCGAGCTGCAGAAGCTTAGGAAAGATCTCGCCTATTACGAAGGATTCAAGGCCTCGGTCTTGAAGAAATTGTCAAACGAACGCTTTGTCAACAATGCCCCCGCTCCCGTGGTCGAGGCTGAGCGGAAAAAACTTTCTGATGCAGAAGCCAAAATAGAAAATATCACGAATGCCATTACAGCTCTCGGATAAATTATAGCTGTAATAAACAAGCCTTTATAATATAAGCCCTAAAGTTCTCACCGACTTTCAGGGCTTATATTATAAATTTTGTTATCTTTGCATGATATTCAATCAGAGAATCATCTAACCAGACATAAAAATATGCCGACTATATCAAAACGCGGTCAAATAATGCCCGCTTCCCCTATACGAAAACTTGTGCCTCTGGCTCGTGAAGCTGAAAAACGCGGGGTAAAAGTCATACGTTTAAATATCGGGCAGCCTGATCTTCCAACCCCTCAGGAAGGTCTTGACGCATTGAAGACCATAGACAGAAAAGTTCTGGAATACAGTCCTTCTGAAGGATTGCTCTCCCTGCGGGAAAAACTCGCCGACTATTACCATCGATTCAATATAAACGTAACCGCAAATGACATCATCGTCACTACCGGCGGAAGTGAGGCCGTGCTTTTCGCTTTTATGGCCTGCCTCGATCCGGGCGATGAGATAATTATTCCAGAACCCGCCTATGCCAACTACATGGCATTCGCCATTTCTGCTGGCGCAAAGATCGTAACGGTCCCCTCCACTATCGACGAGGGATTCGCTCTTCCTCCGGTTGCTGATTTTGAGAAGCTGATCACACCTCGGACAAAAGGTATTCTGATCTGTAATCCAAACAATCCGACCGGGTATCTCTACACACAGAAAGAGATGAACCAGATTCGCGACATAGTAAAAAAATATGATCTCTTCCTCTTCTCTGACGAAGTATATCGCGAATTCACCTATACAGGCGCGCCCTACATTTCGGCGTTCCATTTACCTGGCATAGAAGAGCAGGTAGTGCTCATTGACTCTGTATCGAAACGTTACAGTGAGTGTGGCATCAGAATCGGCGCACTGATAACCAAGAATGCGGAACTGAAGAAAAACGTCATGAAATTCTGTCAGGCACGCCTGAGTCCGCCGTTGCTCGGCCAGATCGTTGCCGAAGCTTCAATCGACGCGTCCCAGGAATATATGCTGATGACGTATAATGAGTATGTCGAACGGCGAAAATTCCTGATTGACGGTCTGAACAGGATTCCGGGATGCTATTCCCCTATCCCTATGGGAGCTTTCTACACTGTTGTCAGCCTTCCGGTAGATGACGCCGACAAATTCTGCGAATGGTGCCTGAATGAATTCGAATACGAAGGCGCCACAGTGTTCATGGCTCCGGCATCAGGTTTCTACACTACACCGGGAATGGGAAAAAATGAAGTCAGAATGGCTTATGTCTTAAATAAGGATGACCTCGCTCAGGCGTTGAAAACTCTTGCCAAAGCGCTCGAAGCCTATCCCGGAAGAACCATCTGATTACAACGGGAGGTGTTCATGAATCTCTCGTCATTTGTCGGCAACAGACTGAGTCTTAAACGCGACTCCCGTCGATCTTCGGCAGGAGTAGTCATTGCTGTAAGCGGAATTGCCGTGTCATTCATAGTTATGCTTCTGGCCATAGCTGTCGTGACCGGATTTAAGAAAGAGATTACCGACAAACTCACCGGATTCAATGCACAGATTACCATTCTTCCGGCATCGGCAGGTCCGGATACAGCCAATCAAGGGCCCATCCATTATTCCGACAACCTGCATAGGGTTATTTCAAAAATCGTGCCCGGTGCAGAAATATCGCTCGCCATAAATCAGCCAGCGGTTTTCAAAACCGACAGCGCATTCCAGGGAGTGATTCTCCGGGGAATGGATCCAAACGGCGCTTGGAACTTTGTTGAAGAAAATATGACCGCGGCAACCGGAAAAGAAGGGCTTGTCATCTCACGTCATACCGCAGACGCTCTCGGAATAAAAGCCGGTGAAAAACTGATGACACATTTCTTTGACGGGAGCCATATCCGGTCACGTAACATTCCGGTAAAAGGAATATATGAATCTCATTTCAGCAATTTCGACAATTCGATAGCTTTCATTCCGATATCAGAATTGCAGGAGATTTTTGACGTGGATTCAATGACTGCGACATCATTGGAAATACGAGGGCTCGGGAACAAAGACCTCGACAAGGTTTCAGAATCCCTGTATCAGGCGCTTCTTGCCTATTCAACGGAAAATCTCGAAGACGGGGATTCGCCGGCTCAATTCTACCGCGTAGAGAATCTCAACACCCAGTGTTCGATTTATATCAACTGGCTAAATCTGCTTGACACCAATGTGGTCGTTATCCTCCTCCTGATGATTCTTGTCTCATGTTTCACTCTTATTTCAAGTCTGTTCATTATTATTCTGGAGAGAGTGAACATGATAGGCCTGTTCAAGGCCATGGGAGCCACTAATCTGCAGATCCGCCGGATCTTCATCTACATGGCGCAGCGACTTGTTGTCAGAGGGCTGCTGATCGGAAACATAATCGGATTAGGAATAATATTTCTTCAGCTCAAATTCCGGCTTTTCCCGCTTGATGCCGAAGCTTATTATCTGAGCTTCGTGCCTATGAACATTTCATGGCTGACAATCATCCTGCTGAATATAGGCGTAATCGTGATGACATGGCTGATCCTGATTCTGCCGTCGCTTCTCATATCGACCCTTTCTCCTGCCCGGTCCATCAGATATGAATAAAATGGTTGGAATGTAAAACCGACCTTTTTGGCATGATATTTGTTTTAATATTGATTATATAATTAACACTAACAGAATTCATTCACAAACTGAAATAAATGACAGCACCCAACACCCGTTCTTCCAAAGAATTACTCGACCTCATCACAGAAGGCATTCAGGAACGAAAAGGACATGCAATTTGTCACGTGGATCTTTCTGATATCGAATCATCAGGAGTATCTCACTTTGTTATATGCGAAGGCAACAGTACAATGCAGGTTTCGGCTATCGCCGACAGTGTCAGAGATTACCTTCTTGAGCACGGTAATGTAAAGCCTTATAATTATGACGGATACCGCAATTCCCAGTGGATTGTTATAGATTACGGCGACATCCTTGTCCATGTCTTCCTGCCTCAGGAACGTGAGCGCTACAATCTTGAAGAGCTTTGGAGCGATGCAAAAATCACCCATATCGCTGATCTGGACTAATTACTTACATCGAAAATCAACTGAATAAATGAAAAATCTCCCCAAGCCCGGAAAGCCTACATTCAAGTTCAATATGTACTGGATGTATGTGATCATATTCATTTTCCTCGCAGGTATTCTTTATTTCGAAGATGACCCCTACACGAAGGAACTGGAGAATTATACCAAATTCGAGCAGATAGCTAAACAGGGCGGTTTTAAAGAAATTATAATCAACGGAAACCGTCACACGGCCGAAGGAATACTGACTGACGCGGCAGCTGCCAAGGAATTTCCCGACTTCAAGAAAGGGGTCCAGCCTGCCAAGGTTTTCGTTTCGATCGGTTCTCAGGAACAGGTTGAAAAAAACATCGAGTCCTGGAAAGCCCAAGGCTTTTTCAGCGGAAATGTCAGATATGACAACAGCTCGGATTTCTCCTCCCACATCTGGGCGTTCGGTCCTATTATCCTGATGATAATATTCTGGATATGGATCTTCCGACGCATGTCAGGCAGAGGTGACGGAGGCGCTAACGGGGTTTTCAGTGTCGGCAAGTCAAAAGCAAAGATTTTTGACAAAGATAATGCCGACAAAGTAACCTTCAAGGATGTTGCCGGACTATCCCAAGCAAAAACCGAGATAGAAGAAATCGTGGAATTTCTCAAGAATCCCCAGCGCTACACCGATCTCGGAGGAAAGATACCCAAGGGAGCACTTCTTGTCGGCCCTCCGGGAACCGGCAAGACATTGCTTGCCAAGGCTGTGGCTGGTGAAGCTAACGTTCCGTTTTTCTCATTGTCGGGAAGTGATTTCGTAGAGATGTTTGTCGGAGTAGGCGCATCACGCGTACGCGACCTTTTCCGACAGGCCAAAGAGAAAGCGCCATGTATAGTTTTCATTGACGAGATTGACGCAGTTGGCCGTGCGAGAGGACGCAACCCGAACATGGGATCAAATGATGAACGCGAGAACACATTGAACCAGCTTCTGACAGAGATGGACGGGTTTGGCACTAACAGCGGTGTCATAATACTCGCTGCTACAAACCGCGCCGACATACTTGACAAAGCTCTTCTGCGTGCCGGACGATTTGACCGACAGATCTATGTTGACTTACCGGACCTGAATGACCGCGTGGCGATTTTCAATGTCCATCTCCGCAAAATTAAGAAAGACGACAGCGTTGACGTCGAACTTCTCGCGCGTCAGACTCCGGGATTCTCCGGTGCTGAAATAGCGAATGTATGTAATGAAGCTGCTCTTATAGCCGCCCGTCATGACCACAAGACTGTCACTCGACAGGATTTTGTCGATGCTGTTGACCGAATTGTCGGCGGTCTGGAAAAACGGTCGAAAATAACCACCGATGAGGAAAAGCGTTCGATAGCGATACACGAGGCCGGACATGCCACAGTTTCATGGCATCTTCGTTTTGCCAATCCTCTTATTAAAGTCACCATAGTTCCGCGCGGCAAAGCTCTCGGAGCAGCGTGGTACCTGCCGGAAGAGCGTCAGATCACTCCCACCCAGGCTATTCTTGACGAGATGTGTGCCACTCTCGGCGGCCGCGCTGCCGAAGAACTTTTCCTTGGCCGTATTTCAACCGGCGCCGCAAATGACCTTGAAAGAGTGACAAAACAGGCTTACGCAATGGTGGTCTATTATGGTATGAGCGATAAACTTCCGAATCTCTGTTATTATGATTCAACCGGTCAGGACTATGGATTCTCAAAACCTTACAGTGATGACCGCGCACGGACCATCGATGAAGAAGTTTCCCGAATCATAAACGAGCAGTATCAGAGAGCCAAAACTATCCTTCAGCAGCATGCTGAAGGCCACGGCAAACTCGCCGATGTGCTTATCACTCGTGAAGTCATATTCACCGAAGATGTCGAACACATTTTCGGGAAACGTCCTTGGGCTTCCCGCACAGAAGAGATTCTTGCCGCCAACGAGAATAAATCTCTTCCCGAAAAGGCTGAAGACAATAATGATGAAATGCCATCTGACTCTTCCGAAGAGACCACTCCTCCGCCGCTTCCTCCTGAGGCCGGTGTTGAAGAACCGGATAAGGACAAATAATTCTTCGACTTCACCTAACTCATAATTATTCATAGCAGAAAAGGAGTGCGGATCAGTCGCACTCCTTTTCCCCTTATATGCTGATAAATCTCAACCTTAATATTTGAAAGGTGTTATATTGATATATTCCTTAAACATAACCCAATGGATTATCCTTCCTCCGATTCCAATGACAAATAAGATTCTTCTCATAATAGATCCACAGATAGATTTCATAAACGGAACACTTCCTGTCCCTGGAGCGGAAGGCGCAATGAATTCACTTGCTGATTATGTCATGCTGAACGGAAAGGAATACGAACATATCATAGTAACGGCTGACAGGCACCCTATGCGCCACTGTTCCTTCAAATCAGAAGGAGGCAAATGGCCACTGCATTGCATTGCCGATTCCGTCGGTGCCGCTATATGGCCCGCACTGATGAATGAATTAGTCGCGCTCCCCGACAAAGTCTCCGTTCTTCACAAGGGCCAGGACACGTATCGTGAAGAATATTCTATATTCAAGAATAAAGATGCCGCAGAAAAGATTTTAAAGATCATTGAATCGAAGAACATCAACCGATTAGATATCTGTGGCATTGCGGGAGATGTATGTGTAGCTGACTCAATCTGCGACGCTCTGGCCTTAGATCTCAAATGCAAGATCAATGTTCTGAAAAGTTTCTCCCCTTCGCTCGACGGAGGCAAAACTCTGGATAAGCTGATCACGACACACGGACTGTCCTTTGAAAAGTAACAAACTTGCCAGGAATTGCTTCATTCACCGGCATTGATCTCCGCCTCAGACATTTCTTTATAGGCATCCCAATCAGGATCATTCTCACAAATTATCTCCAAAGGGAGCAATGGTAGATCAGCAAGAGCTTCATTGAGTTTCTTTCCAAATATATTCGTGCTCAGAGTATAGAAGACCCAGTCTCGCTCGTCATCTCCAGTGAAAATTCCGGTCATTACGGCCACAGGGTCTTTTAGAAAGACGGCTTCAAGTCTTTCAGTCACTTGTTCCATGAGGAGAGATGTCTCGTAATCAGGCATTCCGTCCTCCTGTCCGCTATATTTCCACGATATTTCGACTCGAATTGAATATTTTTTGTTATTCCTGAATTTTTCGACATCCTTTCTGCCGGTTACAAGAATTATACGTCCCGATTCACTTTCCTGAGGTGAAGTCCACCACTCCGCTTCTTTTGCCATAGTTTATTTAATTATCATTCTAAAGTTCAAAATTACAATTTTATGTGAGAAATACATAGTAAATTTATTACAAACCACTTCAGATTTGTCAGAAAAGAGTATTTAATCTTTTGAATCGCGCATTTAAGTTAAAAAATGCAAATACGCTATCATTATTTTATCCATTTTTTTGCCATATAATATAAAATTAATACCTTTGCATCAGTTTTTCATGGTATTAGATTTAAGGTAAGAAGATTATTCGTCGTGACGACGAGTAATTTTTTTTATTTGTAAACTATTGCTATCTTTGTGTAGGACCACACTAAAAAGTTCACTAATTCTCCTTATGATCGATTTCGACAATAACATTTTCAATATAGATATTCCCGGAGGTAAACCTGACATCGGAGCCCTACTCATCTCAGAACCTTTCCTGCGGGAAGACTATTTCCATCACTCCGTAATATGCATTGCGGATTACGCGCCTGATTCTACGGCAATGGGTATAGTCTTGAACAGACTGACAGGATATACCCTCCAGAACATTATCGAAGGCGTGAAAATAGAGAAACCTGTCTCGGTTTATTGTGGCGGACCTATGGCTAATGACAGACTGTTTTTCCTTCATACTCTCGGCGAAGTAATACCAGGTTGCCGTAAAATCAAGGACAATCTTTTTGTAGGAGGCGATTTCGATGCGGTCAGGGATTATGTCAATCTCGGTTATCCGTTAGAGGGTTATTTGCGTTTTTTTCTCGGATATAGCGGTTGGTCGCGCCTTCAACTCGACGAAGAGATCAGCAATAGGGTGTGGGCTGTAACGGAATCTACTGATTACAGTTCGATGCTGACAGGAAGTGAGGACCCTTATTGGCATCGTTACGTGCGCATGCTTGGCAAACGGTTTAGAGGATGGCGTTTTCATCCTCGGAATCCTCATGCCAATTGATCCAAGTAAATATCACAACCAATCAGAAATATACAATGGCCTCAAATAAATTTCGAAAATTAGGGTTTATCTGTGGAATCATCTGCCTTCTTGCCGGAATATTCCTGATAGTAATGGATATGTTTTTCATTAAGGGCAGTCCCTTATTCCTTTATAACGGCATATTATTTTCTGCATTAGGATCTGTTTTCATGGGAATTAATCTACCGGAGAAGAAATCTTGACATTACAGATCGACAAATAATTGAAAGCAGCGAAGAAAACTCCTCGCTGCTTTCAAAATATTATGTAAGTCGATTACCTGACGTCTAACGATCCCTTCAATCTGAAATCTGCCGAGGAAGGACCGATCATCAGATTGATTTTGCCGGGCTCAAGATGATCTTTCATGTCGATGCCAAGGAACGACAATTCTTCCGGTCCAAGGAAAAATTCCACATTTTTCGTTTCACCTTTTTTCAGCTCAACGCGGCTGAAACCTTTTAACATCAATGAGGGGCGAGCGACTGAGGCAACCGGATCGGAAATATAGAGCTGAACGACTTCCGCACCGTCACATTCGCCTGTATTGGTGACATTGCATGAAACTTCAAATCTATTATCGCCTTCTGGCCGTATCTCAAGATTCGAATACTTGAAAGTCGAATAGCTTAATCCGTATCCGAACGGAAACAGCGGCGCGCTTTTACCGTCCATATAATCATGCTGAGTGCCTTGTGAATAATAGACCGGTAATTGACCTACGCTGCGTGGAACCGTCACAGGAAGTCGTCCGGAAGGATTGTATTTGCCCAAAATAATATCAGCGATTGCCTCACCTCCCCGTTCGCCGGGATACCACGCACACAACAGAGCGGAAGCTTTATCAGCCGGAAGATTCATGTCAAGAGGCCGTCCCTGGATATAAACCACTGCCACAGGTTTTCCTGTTGCAAGTATCGCCTCCATAAGTTCATTCTGCGCTCCTAGCAAGTCAAGCGTAGAACGGTCGAAGCCTTCGCCGCAATCCATGTCAAGAACATTGTTTGTATTATCGGTAGTGGCAGCTCCTGTCGAAGCATACGACGTTTTGAAGTCGCGGGCGCTTGAGCCTCCGACCACCAGAATAATGGCATCTGAGGCCTCCGCCGCTTTTACGGCTTCGGAAATATCGCTTGAAAGAGTGTCGCGAACCGCACACCCTTTAGCGTATATGACTTCTGTCGATGAGGATACCGCATTTTTGATTCCCTCCAAAACAGTCACGACATCGTCTGAGTTCTGTGGTGCGGTATAATCGCCGAGCTGATTGTAACACATATTGGCATTGGGTCCAATTACTGCTATTTTTTTCAGGTTCTCGTTAAGAGGAAGCATACCGTCGTTTTTCAGAAGAATTGTTCCCTGGCGTGCTATCTCCGCGGCGAGTGCGCGGTTTTCTGCAGTATGGGAAATCTGTTTGGCTTTCTTTGGATCTACATAAGGATTGTCAAACAGACCTGTTAGGAATTTCATTCTCAAAATACGGCTCACGGCAGTATCGACCTCTTCCATTGTCACTAATCCTGCCTTAACAGCTTCTTCAAGCTTATTCCCATAGCATGCAGTTCCAAGATCTATATCTACCCCGGCGTGAAGAGACTTGGCTCCGGCTTCGATTTTATTGGCAGCAGTGCTGTTGACCATTCCGTCAATACTGAAAAGATCGGAACATACAAATCCATTAAATCCCCATTTCCCCCTAAGGACATCATTGAGCAGATATCTGTGACCGGTTGCGGGAATCCCATCTATTTTATTATAGGAAGTCATTAGTGCCCCGGCGCCTTTGGAAACAGCTTTGCGGAACGGCAGGAGCAATTCTCCCTCGAGTTTTCGCATTCCAACTGCGGCATCTGCCCCGTTAAGTCCACTTTCCGGCACGCCATATCCCGCAAAATGCTTCAACATAGAGACTATGCGACGACCATTGCCGACATTCGCACCCTGCATCCCCGACATGTAAGCCCCACCTATTTCACCAGCAAGCCAAGGATCTTCACCCATCGTCTCCTCCATTCTTGACCAACGGGGATCGCGCGCGATATCAAGCACCGGGCCATAGCCTACGGTAACGCCGCGCGCGAGTGCTTCTTCGCCCGCTGCAGCGCCTGCTTTTTTTATTAGTTCAGGATTCCACGTACTCGCCATGCCAAGTCCGGTAGGAAAAACAGTCGCATCGAGCGACATCAGCCCATGGGGAAGCTCTTCATGGAACATAATTGGAATTCCGAGACGGGTTTCTTCAATTGCATATTTCTGAAGGGCATTAAGGGCATTCGCAGCCTCCGAAGGATTCAAGCCTGTTTCAAGTGTCTTCCGAGTCCATGGATCGGCCCTTAATGTAGCCCAGTAAGCGCCCACCGGCTTCCCCCCGGAATTCTCAGCTATAAATCGGTCGGAAACCGATACATTGCCATTCTTGTCTTTGACATACATTTCCCATCCCATCGGACACTGCAGTTGCGCCGCTTTCTCCTCAAGAGTCATTTTGGATAGAAGATCCGCAATGCGACGCTCAACCGGCATGTTTTTATTCTTATATAAAGGGACTTCCGGTCTGGGAGTAAATTCGAGGGCTACAGGATAGTCAGTATCAATTTTGTCAAGATTTACAATGACACTGTCGCCATCGACAACAGAATACCTGACACTCTTGCCGTTCTCAACCATGATAATCTTTCCTTTCGGAACATTGCCTCGCCATGCCACAGTTTTCTCAACCTTAGAACCCTCAGCCGGGACAATAATGGCAAATCGCTTTGAGTTATCTTTCGTGCGCGTAAACCATACATTCCCCGAATTAAACACATCTACTGGACGCGTGGCATATATCGCCTTGCCGTTTTTTCTAAGCCAATCGCCAATCAGAGTGAGACGCTTCTCCACTTCAGGCTCAATCTCGCCTTCAGGGGTAGGACCTACACCGAGAACAAGACAGCCGCCCTTGGCTGTTATCTCCACAAGCATCGCGAGTACTTTCTGAGGAGACTTGAATGGTGCATCAGGAACCCATCCCCAATCGTTGCTCAATGTTATGCAGCTTTCCCAGGGATGATCAAGCTTAGTTCCGGGAATGCCCCGTTCAGGTGTCTGATAATTTTCGTTACGTCCTTTTATGGTTCTGTCAACGGAAATAAGCCCCGGATGGATTCCATTTCGTGCTGCGACAAGCAGACTGTCAAGCCCCACTTCGTCACCTCTGACCCAACCTCCGTCGAGCCAAAGAATATCAAATTTGCCGTAATCTCCGCTCAAGAGTTCACCAAGCTGACCGGATGTGAAATCCTGATAATTTTTCCACCAGTCGGGATGACGCTCCTTTTTGTAATTTATATGGCGGTTAGGGGTAGAATATGCCGGATTCCAGAACCATTCGCAATGCCAGTCGGGTTTTGAGAAATAACATCCTATCATGAAATCCTTTTTGCGGAACGCATTGAAAACTTCGGCAGCGATATTTGATCTCGGATCGGAGCCGAAAGGACCGTTAGCAATGGATAAATCGGTATATTTAGATGGGAAATTACAGAATCCGTCGTGATGCTTTGTTGTGAAAATCATGTATTTCATTCCAGCCTTATCCATGATTGAAGCCCATTTATCAGGATTGAAAAGCACCGGATTTAAAGAATCCTTAAGACTATAGTACCATTTTTTATATTCATCGTAAGGCAGATCCTTCTTTCTTGATATCCAATCGACATCCTCTGAACATATTGACCAGGATTCAACAATGCCCGGAACGGAATATAAGCCGAAATGGAACAGGACGCCGAACTTAGCATCCTGCCAGTTATCTAATTTTTCCAAAACTTTCGGGTCTTCAGGCCATTGATAGTCGCTGCTGTTGGATCGTTGATGGACAAATCCCTGGACCTGCTGCGCTCCGGTTAAAAACGAAGCTGACAATGCAAACAGAAAAATTGAAAAGACTCTTGTTTTATTCATTGGTATCACATAATATCTGTTAAACAAAAATCTCAGAGATACCTTTCCGACATCTCTGAGATTTATGATATATTAGAGTTTCATTAAAGGCCCACTACACAAAGCAGTGAATCATAGAACCAGCTTACAAGACCGAGGCCGAGAATTCCGGCGACGCAAATCCACATTCCGAGTCTTTCCGAGAAAGCACTGCGGAAAGAAGCTACTGTCATTTCATCTACATCCTTTATAAACATCGCTTTAACTACAAGCAGATAGTAGTAAAGAGAGATAATGGTGTTGATCAAAGCGATAAGCACAAGAACATATATCGCGATCGAGCCTTGATTTATAGCGGAGGTAAAGATGAAGAATTTACTGAAGAATCCGGCAAACGGGGGAATTCCGGCGAGTGAGAACATGGCAAGCATCATTGTCACTGCGAGACGCGGGTTCGTCTTATAAAGTCCGTTATAATCATCCATGGAAACCTTGCCGCAATTGTTCTCGATAGCGCCTATGACACCGAAAGCAGCGAGATTGGAGAAGATATAGACCAGAACATAGAACATCAGCGCTGCCTCACCCATAGCATTGTCCCCGATAATACCGAGCATAATGTAACCGGCTTGTGAAATTGAAGAGAATGCAAGGAAACGTTTAAGATTCTTCTGTCGGATAGCGAAGAGGTTACCAACCGTTATCGTGAGGATAATCAGAGCATACAGCATCCATTCCCAGGCAAGCGAATAGACTGTGCCGAAAACCTGCCAGAGAATAACAAGGAATGCGAATGCAGCTGATCCCTTGGAAATAACAGAAAGATAAGAAGTGACCGAAGTCGGTGCTCCCTGATAGACATCAGCGGTCCAAAGATGGAACGGAACGAGCGAAAGCTTGAAACCGACACCTGACATTACAAAGGCTATCGCTACTACCAGCATAACAACATTGACCGAAGAGGCAGCTGTCATGGCAGAGGCAATTTTTCCGAAATAGAGGGAACCGGTCAGACCATAGACAAACGAAAGACCCATCAGCAGAACGGCGGAAGAGAAAACTGCCGTCATGATATACTTGGCTGCAGCCTCATGGCTTTCATATCTGTGTTTGTTTAAGGCGACCATAGCGGCCAAAGGCAGAGAGGCGCTTTCAAGACCGATGATGAAAACAAGGAAATGACGTCCAGACATCATGAGATACATTCCGAAGAGTGTTATGAGGAGAAGCTCATAAAACTCACCGCGACGAATCACCTGGTGTTCGCTCGCAGTCCATTTCAGAGACTGGATCAAAACGATCAAGACACCGACATTCAATATGTTTTTTATCGCTACTATGGCCGGAGAAGTCTCATACATGCCTGAGAAGCCGTCAACCACTCCGTCACCGATCACTGACGGACAGAATCCGTAAAGCGTGAACAGACCGAACAGCAGACATGTGACCTTGCCGATGCAACCGAGTGCATGCTTGGGCATGAATGTATCATAAAGGAAGACAAAAAGGAATAGAACTAACAAGCCTATTTCTTGCTTCATAGCTAAAAATTGTGAGTAATCCATTTCTTTTAAATCTTATTAGTTCATTCCAATTACACTGAAGATATTCGAGTTGAATGTCCAGCGGATCAAATCAGCAAAAAACTCAGGGAAACATCCGATTGCAGCTACACTGACAATCAGTGTCACAGTAGCGGTGCGCTCCCACCACTCAGCATCGGTAAGAGCGAGATGATGCTCGTCCTGAACCGGGCCGAGAAGGAGTTTACCGACAACACGGAGAATATATACTGCCGTGATCACAATCGAGCAGCAAGCCACAATGGTGAATACGCGATGGAACATGTCGGCATGTTCGAACGAACCGACAAAGATAGTCATTTCGGCCACGAAACCACTGAGACCGGGAAGACCGAGCGATGCAAAACCTGCAATCACGTAGCAAACCGCGAGGAAGGGCATGATCTTCATCAATCCGCCCATCTTGGTTATATCGCGGGTATGCGTGCGTCCGTAAATCATACCGATAAGGGCGAAGAAGAGAGCAGTCATGAGACCATGTGAAAGCATCTGCATGATTGCACCTGTCATTGCCGTCGTATTCAGCATGAGGATTGCGAAAAGCACGAGTCCGCAGTGACTGACGGAAGAATAAGCGTTGATATACTTGAGGTCAGTCTGAACACAAGCACTGAATGCACCATAGACAACGGAGATACCGGTCAGGATAAGGAATATCCATGCGAGATCATTGGCAGCCTGAGGCATAAGATATATCGCCACACGGAAACATCCGTAACCTCCGAGTTTCATCAACACACCTGCATGAAGCATAGAGACTGCTGTCGGCGCTGAAGCATGACCGTCGGGACTCCATGTATGGAACGGGAACATAGCGCCCAGCACACCGAAGCCAACGAATGTCATCGGGAACAGGAAATATTGCCATCCGGTAGAGATTGCTCCGTTTTTAGATATTTCGAGAAGATTCCATGTCAGCTGTGAAGGATCGGCTGAAGAGTGGTAGTAAATACCGATCAGACCGAGCATCAGGAATGCGGAACCACCCATCAGCATCAGTGTAAGCTTCATCGCCGAATAGTTCTTGTTTCCACTTCCCCACACACCGATAAGAAGGTACATAGGGATAAGGGCTACTTCATAGAACATGAACATGGTGAAGAGGTCGATCGAGATGAAGAAGCCGAACACACCTGTTGAAAGCAAGATCAACCAGAGGAAGAACTCCTTGGGCATCGGATCTATTTTCCATGAGGCGAAACTACCGGTCAGAAGAATGATAGATGAAAGGATCAACATTGCGACCGAAATACCGTCAACACCTACAGCGAGCTGGATATGCAACGGTTTAAACCAGTCCCAGGCTCCTGTAAATAGCATCTGGGCGTCAGGATTTGCTGCACGCATACCGAGGTACTCGACAAGCAAATAGATTGACAGCGCTGTCAAAGCGAGAGAACCGGTTACGGCCACGGCCCTGATCTGCTTGATATTTCGGCATAGGGCGAGTCCGGCAAGCATTATCACCGGGATCACCACGAAATAAATCAATATATTAGAAAACATAACTACTTTTATTTACTTTTTCCAAAATTCGATTACCATTTTGCCTGATTACATAACGCATAAGGCGGTAATGATTCCAAGCAGAAGAGCTCCGACAAGATAGATCCATACGTAGGACTGTATCTTGCCACTCTGCAATCCTCTGATCGCAAATGAAGCTTTATTGGTCACATAAGCCAGACCGTTCATGGTTCCGTCAATTACATGGCGGTCGAACCATGCGATAGGACGACAGACTCTGTCGAAGATAATCTTATGGGTAATGAACATGTAAAGTTCGTCCCAGTAGAAGCGGTGGAAACACCATGTCCAGAGATTGGGAAGAGCTTTGCGCATCTTTTCCGGAAGAGCGTTCTCTTTGCAATACATACGCCAGGCAATCAATATGCCGAGTATTGCAACGACAAGACTGACAGCAGCGACACTCCAGTCAAAGTGAGCCATAAAGTCATAGGGAACGCCATCCCAGCTAACGAGATTTCCGAAAGGAATGAATCCGGCGACGCAGGATATAGCGGCAAGGATTATCAGAGGCACAGTCATTGTCCACGGCTGATCGTGAGGCTGATGATGACCTTGAGGCACTTTATGTTCTTTCCACCAGAAAATGAGGAAATAGAGACGGAACATATAGAAGGCTGTCAGACCGGCCACAAGCGACATCCACACGTATGCTACCCAATTGTGTCCGAGGCAAGCGCTGAGGATCTCATCTTTCGAGAAGAATCCCGAGAAAGGAATGATACCAGCGATAGCAAGGCATCCGATAAGGAAAGTTATATGAGTCACAGGCATGTGCTTGCGAAGGCCGTGCATTGCGGTATAATCGTTGGATCCTACAGCATGGATGATAGCACCGGCTCCGAGGAACAAGAGAGCCTTGAACATAGCGTGGGTGAACAGATGGAACATAGAAGCCATGTAGCCGAGACCTTCGTGGAACTCAGGACGGGCTACGCCAAGCGATACCATCATGAACGCTATCTGGGAAATTGTGGAGAATGCAAGTACACGCTTGATATCGATCTGGGCGCAAGCGACCATCGCTGCATAGAATGCCGTAACAGCACCCACTACCGTTATAATGGTGAGAGAAACGCCTTCCATAAGATAGAGCGGGAACAGACGTGCAACCAGATAGACACCGGCGACAACCATTGTTGCGGCGTGGATAAGGGCTGAAACGGGAGTAGGACCTTCCATCGCATCGGGAAGCCAGATGTGGAGAGGAAGCATCGCCGATTTTCCCATACCACCCATAAATATCAGGACAAGTGCCCAAGTCAGTACGGAACCGCCCATAAAGACGGGAGCGGCACTTGTTGCGAAGATGTTTTTGATATTTTCGGCAGTCGAAAGACTGACAGCAAATGTATTTTCACCCACTCCGGCCGAAGTCAGCTCTGTGAAGTTGAAAGTTCCGGTATAGAATGATAGGATGAGAATACCGATAAGGAATCCGAGGTCGGCAAAACGTGTTACGATGAAAGCCTTCTTGGAAGCGGACACTGCTGACGGCTTAACATAGTAGAAGCCGATCAACAGATATGAAGACGCACCCACAAGCTCCCAGAATATATACATCTGGAAAATATTTGTGGCGACTACGAGTCCGAGCATCGAGAAACTGAACAGAGCAAGAAACGCATAGAAGCGCTGGAAACCGTGTTCATAGACTCCATGATGGTCACGCATGTATCCGTTACTGTAGAGATGGACCATGAACGAGATTGTTGTTATCACAACCAGCATCATGGCAGAAATCGGATCGAGAAGGAATCCTATGCGGATGACAAGTTTGTCGTAGAACTGCAGCCAGTCCTGATTGAATACAAGGAACTGCAGGCGGTTTCCGGCTGCATCCACAAATTCGGGAGCACCCGAGAAAAAGTACAGATATGCGGTATAATATGCCAGAACGAGTGTTATACCCATGCCGGCCGTTCCAAGGATACCAGCCATCTTATGGCTCATGAACTTGCCAAGCAAGCCCAGAAGCAAAAACATGAAGAGGGGTATTGCAAGTATTAAAACGGGAATAGTAGCTTCCATAATGCCTTAATGTTTCATTTGTGATAAGTCAGAAGCGGAGATATTTTTAACCGAACGGAACACATTTATTATGATTGCTATCGCAAGAGCAGTTTCAGCAGCTGCAATCGCTATGGCAAACAATGTGAAGAACATGCCTTCCATATTTTCGGGATAAAGATATCTGTTGAACACCACGAAGTTTATATCCACTGCATTCAACATAAGCTCAAGAGAGATGAGCATCGCGATCATGTTGCGGCGCGTTATAAATCCATAGACGCCACAGCAAAACATGATAAGCGACGGAATAAGATAGTAGATGATTGTTATATCCATAAGTCAATTATCTTTTGCGGGCGACAACAACGCCTCCGATTATACATGCCAATAACAACACACTTATTGCCTCAAAAGGCAAAAGATACTGATACTCGCCTGTTCCCATCAGGGCTTTTCCTATTTCATGCATTTTGGGATTCTCCATAGCTGGAAGCTGGGTCATTGCCATTCCACAGCGATAAAGGAGCGCGAAAGCCGCAACGGCGAATGTTGCCAGAGCAGCAAACAAGCCAAGAGCCCGCTTTCTTGAAACGAGCTGTGAACTGTTTTCTCCCGGATGTGAAGTAAGAAAAATGGAAAACACAAAAAGTACAACGATACCGCCGGCATACACCGCTATCTGCACTGCCCCGAGAAACTCATAGTCGAGCTTGAAGTAAAGGGCCGCAGTAGCGAAAAGTGTAAACAGGAGGAATGTGGCGGAACGCAGTATTTTACGTGTGGCGACAGTCAGTACAGAAAAAAGGACAATCGACAGTGCGATTATCACATACATGATGATACTTCCTACTGATTCCATATAATTTGATTGATTTATTTTTCAGTTGAATCTTTTGGAGCCTCAGCTGAAGCGGCGGCCGCAGCTTTCTTGGCGGCTGCAGCTGCTTTTGCGGCTGCGATCTTTGCCTCCTTCTCAGCCTGCATCTTTGCAATCTGTTCGGGTGTCGGAGCGGGCTCTTCCTTTTCTGGCAAATAATTGAGTTTCTTCACAAGCTTTTCGCGAGTGAAAACTGCCTGCTCAAAATCGTTCGAGAACTCAAGTGCATTCTGAGGACAGGTAGTGACACAAAGCTGACAGAAAGTGCAACTGCCAAGATCATATATATATTTGTCAAGCTTTCTTTTCTGTTTACCATCAAAGGTCGGAACCATTTTGGTGGTAATGGAAATTGTTCCGTTCGGACAATTTCGCTGACATATTCCACAAGCTATACATTTATGATTGCCGTCAGCATCATATTTGAGTTGCAGAATCGCACGGAACCGGTCAGGTACATGCACCTTCTCACGGTCTTCAGGATATTTTTCAGTAATCTTGGGGGTGATAAATTCCTTTCCGGTCACCTGCATGCCTTTCAGAAGGCTTGCGATTCCGGAGCCCAAAGATGAAAAATAATCTTTTACACTACCCATAAATTATTATTCTTGTTAATATTATCTTATAAACATATTGTTAATTCACTCTATATCAACGGACCTGACCGCCAAGTATGTCGAGAAGTTCCGTTGTGATACTTTGCTGACGAAGCTTGTTGTATTCAAGCTGTAGCTGTTCAAGAAGTTTCTTGGCATTATCGTTAGCACTTTGCATGGCCATTACTCGTGCAGCCTGTTCCGAGGCACGGTTCTCCGTGAAGATATCCTGCATTACAGCCATCAGGAACATAGGCAAGACTGTGCGGAAAATAGTTTCGGCATCCGGCTCGAATATGTAAGGACGACAAGATTCCCGGACTCCATTGGCCTGAAATGTCTCGCTCACCACCGGAATCAACTGTTCACAGGTTGGCAGTTGCTTGCTGACGCTCTTGAAACTCATGTAAAGCACATCAATTTTGTCAAGTTCTCCGGCAAGGAAATCTGACTGAAGTCTGGCGACAAAATCCTTTACCCCGTCGCCCGTTGTCTTCGAATCAACACCTTCAACAATTTTCATGTGGAGATGCGGATCAGAAAGTCGTGATACGGCCTTCACGATTTTTCCGCCAACAGGAAATATGTCGATATTCACGTCAGGGCCATATTGCTTGCGGTAAGCATTTATCTGCGCCATCAATACTTTAAATATGTTGACGTTATATGCTCCACACAAACCATCGTCAGAACCAAGAACCACAATCGCGAGGTTATTGACCGGACGCAACTCTATCAAAGGGGATGAAAACTCGGCATCAGCGGACAATAAGTTCCCGATAATAGATTCTATCTGTCCTCTGAACGGCTGAAGTCTGCGTAAAGCTGTTTCAGCCTTATGCATTTTTGCGGAAGAGATCATCTTCATCGCCCCGGTAATCTTCTCGGATGAAGCGACCGAGCCAATGCGACCTTTCAGTTCTCTTAGAGTTGCCATTATTAAGTCAATATATTGATTGTAAAACTATTCACATTATCAGTTATACCTTCCGGCAATGTCATTTGCTACCGAGGTTAACTTTTCAATAACGTCATCGGTCAGCTGGCCGTTTTTAAGAGGAACAAGCACTTCCTCTGCATATTTGGCATGCAAAAGCTGGAGATAAAGTTTTTCAAACTCGGCAACCTTATCGAGAGGCACATTTTCCAGAAGACCTTTGGTGCCGGCGAAAATCACAGCAACTTCATCTTCAACCGCCATTGGATGATATTGCGGCTGTATCAGAAGACGTTCGTTCTTGCGGCCTTTGTCAATGACACGCGCTGTCACAGGATCAATGTCTCCTCCGAATTTTGTAAACGATTCCAGTTCACGGAACTGAGCCTGATCTATCTTAAGCGTACCTGCGACTTTCTTCATCGATTTTATCTGTGCATTACCACCCACACGCGAAACTGAGATTCCGACATTGATCGCCGGACGGATTCCTCGGTTGAACAAACCTGTTTCAAGGAATATCTGCCCGTCGGTAATTGAAATCACATTGGTCGGGATATATGCAGAAACGTCGCCGGCCTGAGTTTCAATGATAGGAAGCGCTGTCAGTGAGCCTCCGCCTTTGACGATCGGCTTAAGTGGCTCTGGAAGGTCATTCATATTGGAAGCCACTTCCTGATTGTCAATTATCTTTGCGGCACGTTCAAGAAGACGCGAGTGAAGATAGAAAATATCGCCGGGATAAGCCTCGCGACCTGAAGGACGCTTCAGAATAAGCGAAATTTCACGATAGGCCACTGCCTGTTTCGACAGATCATCATAAACTATCAGAGCATCGCGGCCGGTGTCACGGAAATACTCACCGATGGCAACTCCGGCAAAAGGAGCATAATAACGCATCGAAGCCGAATCAGAAGCTGTTGCGGATACGATCACAGTGTAATCCAGCGCTCCATGCTTGCGCAATGTATCCACCAATGCCGCTACGGTAGAAGCTTTCTGGCCTATCGCAACATAGATACAATATACCGGCTTCCCTTCTTCAAAATTCTTTCTCTGGTTTATGATCGTATCGACAGCGATCGCCGTCTTGCCGATCTGGCGGTCACCAATGATCAACTCACGCTGGCCACGACCTATAGGAACCATAGAGTCGATGGCTTTCAAACCTGTCTGCAACGGCTGTTTAACCGGCTGACGGTAGATTACGCCGGGAGCCTTACGTTCAAGAGGCAGACGCATGAGATCGCCGGCGATGGGACCGGCTCCATCGATGGGTTCGCCGAGCACGTTGATAACGCGTCCCAGCAAGCCTTCCCCAACCGGAATTGAGGCAATCTCGCCTGTGCGCTTTACTGACATATTCTCGGTCACCTTATCAACATTATTGAGAAGTATGACACCGACATTGCTCTCCTCGAGGTTGAGAGCAACGCCCTTCACTCCGTTCTCGAACTCCACAAGTTCGTTAGCGCACACATTATCGAGACCATAGACATGAGCAACGCCATCGCCCACATCGAGCACAGTGCCGATTTCCTCGAATGACACTTTCGAATTAACAGTCTCAAGCTGCTGCTTTAATATTTCTGAAATCTCGCTGGGATTTATCATTGGTTACGTTATTTGCTGATTAGATTTAAACGCAATTGTTTTAATTCGTTGCTTACAGAAGCATCTACCTTCTCATTTCCGACTCGGACTGTAAATCCACCTATCAAAGAGGGATTGACAGACATCTCATACTCCATGATCCCACCTTTGAGATGCCTGGAGATAAGCTCTTTCAGTCGCGCTGTCTCCTGAGAGGCCAAAGGGACGGCAGACTCTACATCAACCTTATAAATATGGTTCTCTTTCCTGTAGATATCAACAAACGCATAAGCGATCAGACGGGTAAAGCCGATGCGCTTGTTATCTACAAGCAGCCTGATAAAATCATCAAGCAGACTGTCGGCCTTTTCTCCGTGCTCACACGCCGTGCGGATAAGCGCCGATTTGTCCGCTACGGATATGTAAGGATTGTTAAGCGTATCATTGAGTTCCGGAACAGAGACAAAGCATCCGATCAAATTTTTCATAAGGCTATACATAGCCTTGTCTTCACCCCGTTCCTTCGAAACGATGTAAAGAGCTTTAGCATATCGGCGCGGTATCAGACCTTCGTTCATAGAGTCAATCGATTAATTTTGTTTTTCCATTTCGTCGAGGAGCGAATCCACGAGCTTTGTCTGGGCTTTCTCGTCGGCCAACTGGTTGCGCACTACTTTTGCGGCAATATCAATTGCAAAAGAGCTCACTTCGTTTTTAAACTGCAGTTCTGCTTCCTTCCGTTCCTGAGCTATCGCCAATTTGGCCGCATCCATCACTTTTTTTGCCTCACCCTGTGCAGCTACACGGGCCTCGTCAATAATCTGCGATTTCATGCGGTCTGCCTCACGCAACATATCAGCCTGTTGTTTACGTGCTTCCGCAACGTATTTTTCTGACTCTTCCTTGGCATGAAGAAGCTGCTCCTTTGCCTGCTGGGCATATTCAACTCCCTTGTCAATCAAGTCAGCTCGGCTCTCGACTCCTTTGATTATGACCGGCCAACCCCATTTGTAAAGCACAAACAAGAGTATGGCAAAAGCCACAAACATCCAGAATACCAGGCCAAAATCAGGCGTGAACAATTCCATAATTCAGATGGAACGGCAATTAAACGAACATTGAAAGAACGCTGACGATAACCGCAAACAGGGCAACACCTTCAACGAGGGCTGCGATCACGATCATGTTGCTTCGGATATCTCCTGCGGCTTCGGGCTGACGGGCTATAGCTTCCATAGCTGATGAGCCGATTTTACCGATACCGAGGCCAGCACCTATTGCAGCGATACCTGCACCTATACATGCTCCTAACCCAACGAGGGGCTGAACTTCTGCCAAGATTGTTGCTAACATAATTATTCGTTTTTAAGTTTTGAATATTGTTTATTTATATAATTTCTTATTTATGCGACCAAGGTCTCTTCCTTAGGCTCTGACTCAAGTTCCTTTTTCTCATTAGCGTTGTCCTTATGCTTTTCTTCATGTCCCTTTTCCGTTCCGAACGAAATGAACAATGTTGACAGCATTGTGAAAACATAGGCCTGGATGAAACTTACGAGAACATCTATCAAAAGCATGAAAATCGAGAAGAGTACCGAAAAAACGGTGGTAGCACCTGTCACCACTGGACCGAGAGCAGCGAAGATGAAAATGAGCAACGTCAGAACAATGACTATCATGTGACCACCCATCATATTCGCAAAAAGACGGACGGTCAGCGCTGCAGGTTTGGTAAATACCCCAAACAACTCGATCACCGGCATAATCGGGATGGGAAATTTAAGCCACAACGGCACATCGGGCCAGAATATTTCCTTCCAGTAATGCTTTGTTCCGAATAGATTGGTGGCAAAGAATGTGAAGATGGAGAGAACAAGTGTCACGGCAATATTACCTGTCAGATTCGCTCCACCAGGGAAAATAACCATCAGACCGAGAAGGTTCAGATAGAGAATGAAGAAGAACACAGTCAGCAAGAATGGCCCGAATTTGGCCGAGCGGTCACCCAAGGTGGGTTTTATGACTCCGTCGTATATAAAAGCGATTAGTGCTTCGAGTATTCCACGCATTTTGCGTGGAGCCTTATACATCTGCCGACGATGCCAGCGGGCGACATAAAAGACGCTTAACATTACAAGAATACAAGCAATGAAAAGCTCGCAGACATTTTTCGTGATGGAAATATCCCACGGTCGGTATTGGCTGCCGTCAGGCATCTCCTGGACAACCTTTCCTTTATATTTGCCTTTTTTCGGTATAAAGAAAGTCTTGTCGCCGTCAACATATTTTTCTCCACCTGTAACTCTGGATGACATGAAACAATTGACTCCGTCCTTGCCGATCAGAATGACAGGAAGGGGAATACGATGATGGTGGTCAAACGGTACTTCCCAACCGTAACCATCGCCAAGATGTTCGAAAATTATATCTTTCGGCGTTGGTTTCGTGCTGTCTGTTTTCGCCTCCTCAGCAGCATTGGCTGCCAAAGGAATCAGGAAGGCAACAGCAAGAAACCATATTATAGTCTTGATCTTTTTCATCATGTTCCTCCTTCTCAATATAAGCAGACTGACACAATATTATTATCGACATCAACAAGCCCACCCATAACCGGAATGGAAGCATTCTCTCCATCGACGGTCTCATAAACTATCTTTCCCGGGACAAGCGTAGAGACAAGGGAAGCATGATCCTTCAAAACTGCGAAACTACCGTTCGCACCCGGAAGGTTGACAATCCTCACCTCTCCTTCAAAAACCACATCCTCGGAAGATATTATTTTCAGTGTCATGACAGAATGCTTTATCTTGATTCATATTTACTTTATCAGGCCTTGACTTCAGCAAGCATCTTCTTGCCCTTCTCTATGGCCTCGTCAATAGTTCCTACGTTAAGGAATGCCTGTTCAGGATATTGATCCATTTCGCCGCTAAGAATCATCTTGAATCCGCGTATGGTTTCCGAAAGAGGCACCATAACACCGGGAAGACCGGTAAACTGCTCGGCCACGAAGAAAGGCTGAGAAAGGAAGCGCTGGGCTCGGCGTGCTCGTGAAACTACAAGCTTGTCTTCATCAGAAAGTTCATCAACACCGAGAATAGCGATAATATCCTGAAGTTCATTATATTTCTGGAGAAGCTGTTTGACAGCCTGAGCTGTATTGTAGTGTTCCTCCCCTATAATATTGGGATCAAGAATACGCGAGGTCGAATCCAAAGGATCAACTGCCGGATAGATACCAAGTTCTGCAATCTTACGGCTCAACACCGTCGTCGCATCAAGGAAGCTGAAAGTCGTAGCCGGCGCAGGGTCAGTCAAGTCATCGGCAGGCACGTAGATTGCCTGAACAGACGTGATAGAACCGTTCTTTGTAGAAGTGATACGTTCCTGAAGCGCACCCATTTCCGAAGCAAGCGTCGGCTGGTAACCTACGGCCGACGGCATTCGTCCGAGAAGTGCCGAAACCTCACTACCGGCCTGAGTGAAACGGAAAATATTGTCAATGAAGAGAAGTATTTCCTTACCTCCTCCGTCCTGATCGCGGAACTGCTCGGCGACAGTAAGACCGGAAAGGGCCACACGCAGACGGGCGCCCGGCGGCTCATTCATCTGACCGAAGACAAGCGTAGCCTGCGAGTCAGCCACTTGCTTCATGTCAACATCGTGGAGATTCCATTCACCCTTGTCCATACCTTCACGGAATTTCTCACCATATTTCATGACGCCGCTCTCAATCATCTCGCGAAGAAGGTCATTACCTTCACGGGTGCGTTCACCAACACCGGTGAACACTGAGAATCCGTTATGACCTTTCGCGATATTGTTGATAAGCTCCATGATTAAGACGGTCTTTCCCACACCGGCACCTCCGAACAAACCGATCTTACCTCCCTTGCTGTAGGGTTCGAGAAGATCGATCACTTTTATTCCTGTGTAAAGGATTTCAGTTCCGATTGTCAGATCGTCAAACTCAGGAGCAGGCTGATGGATGGGACGCAGATCCTCTCTTTTCAGAGCGGGCAAACGGTCAATAGCCTCACCTATCACATTGAGAAGGCGACCTTTTACCTGATTACCTGTCGGGACAGCAATAGGACGGTCAAGATTGGTTACTTTTGTACCGCGCTGCAAACCGTCGGTACTTTCCATAGCCACACATCTGACTGTATTTTCTCCGATATGCTGTTCAACTTCAAGTATGAGCATGGAGCCATCGGGACGGTCTATCTTCAAAGCTGTATAGATGGGAGGGAGTACCATTCCCTCGCCCTCAAAAGCCACATCGACGACAGGACCGATAACCTGAACTATTTTTCCGAATTTGTCGCTCATGATTAGATTGGAAATTATAATGGGGTTAAATTTTACTTAAAAATGGAATTGGTAAACTATCACGAGTACCATCAGCACCAGATTGAAGAGGTTGATGGGAAGAAGATACTTCCACTCGAGGGCAAGCATCTGGTCGATACGCAGACGCGGGAATGACCATTTGAACCAGATTATCACGAATGAAAGAGCTATTGCCTTTCCGATGAACCATATCACCGAGGGAATATAGTCCATGATCTCATTGAATCCGGTCCAGCCGGGAATATGAAGCGGCATCCATCCTCCAAGGAAAAGAAGAGTCGCAACACCCGAAACAATGAACAGATTCAGGTATTCAGCCAGATAGAAGAAGCCGAAATGCATACCTGAGTATTCCGTGTGATAACCTGCTGTCAACTCACTTTCAGCCTCAGGCAAGTCAAACGGGCCACGGTTGGTTTCAGCCGTTCCGGCAATCATATAGATAATGAAAGCGATAATCGCGGGAAGATGACCAGAGAATATAAACCAGAGATTATCCTGTTTTTCAACGAGTTCGACTATATTCATTGTTCCTGCGAATGCAACGATAGTCAGGACTGAAAGGCCGATAGAAAGCTCGTAACTTACCATCTGTGCGCCTGAACGCAACGCTCCGATAAGAGTGAACTTGTTATTACTTGACCATCCTGCAAGAAGAATTCCAAGAACACCTATTGAAGAAACCGCAATAAGGAAGAATATACCGATATTGAAGTTTATTATCTGAAGGCCTTTGCCCCAGGGAAGCACCGCGAAAGCAAGCATTGACGCGAGAATCACGAGATAAGGAGCAAGGGCGAAAAGGAATTTATCGATATGATTTAACGAAATCAGCTCTTTAATGAGCATCTTGAACATATCGGCAAAACTCTGGAGCAATCCGAAAGGACCGACGCGGTTCGGGCCGAGACGACACTGGAAAGCTGCGCAGACCTTGCGTTCATAATAAATATAGAAGAGAGCCAGAACAGCATAAACCGTCAGAAGAAGAAGTCCGATAAGGATACACTCGACTGTTGTTGCCAGCCATCCGGGCATTCCGCATGTCTGTTCAAAAAAATTGTCGATCCAGTTCGTCAGTAGCGAAAAGTCAAACATAATGGATTAACTGTTTATTCTTAAGAAATTTAATTGCTTTTTATTATCGATCCATATCGGGGACAATATAGTCAAGTGAGCCACCGATGGTTATGAGGTCAGCAATCTTGCTACCTCGTGTAATATGATCAACGACTGCGGCGGCAGTGAAGCTCGGAGGAACAAGTTTGAGACGATAGGGAGATGTCGAGCCGTCGCTTTCGAGATAGACTCCGAATGTTCCGCGGCAGCCTTCAACGGTTCTGAACCAATGTCCTACAGGAAGTTTAATGACTTTAGGCACTTTCACGCAATATTCTCCTTCGGGGATATTGTCGATAAGCTGCTCAATGATCTTCGCACTCTGTTCCATCTCTTCCATTCTGACTTTGAAACGAGCCATGGAATCGCCCTCTGTCTTGACAACCTGCTCAAAGTCGAGTTCGCCATAGATGCTATAGGGATCGGTCTTTCTGACATCGCACGCCCAACCTGAAGCACGTCCTGACGGGCCTGTGACTGACCAAGATATCGCATCTTCTTTAGAAAGATGGCCTACACCGACCATTCGGTTTTGAGTGATGACGTTTCCGGTAAAGAGCTTGTTGTATTCCTTGATATTGCGAGGAAGAACAGCCAGAAGCGCTTTTACATCTTCAACAAAATCCGGAGCGAGATCCTGCATCACACCTCCTATACATTCATAGTTGAATGTCATGCGCGCGCCACATGTCTTCTCCATGATATCAAGAATCTGCTCACGCACACGCAGGGTATAGAAAAGCATGGTCGTAGCTCCGAGGTCCATGCAGAATGTACCGATGAAGAGACAGTGGGAGGCGATACGCGAAAGTTCATCCATGAGCACACGGATCACTTGAGCGCGGCGGGAAATTTCAATGCCGGCAGCCTGTTCTATTGTCATGCAGAGACAATGATGATAAGGATGACCGGAGAAATAATCCATACGGTCCATGAAGTGAAGAGTCTGAGGATAGGTCAGCTTCTCACAGATTTTTTCGATGCCGCGGTGGATATATCCCATATAAACGTCGATCTTCTTTATAGTCTCGCCGTCAACCGCAGTGCGGAAACGCAACACACCATGAGTAGCAGGATGCTGCGGGCCAATGTTCACAACGAAATCATCCGGTTCGAAAACGCGGACCTCACGTTTCTCAACCTTACCGTCGGGAAGTTCAACATAAGTATCGGTGAAGTCAGTCTGACGTTCATTCTCAACAGTTACAGGATTGATTTCCTCACTCTCATCGTAATTCTTGCGCAAGGGGAAACCCTTCCAGTCAATGCTGAGGAAAATTCGACGCATGTCCGGATTGTTGATGAACACAATTCCGAAGAAGTCATACACTTCGCGCTCAAAAATACCGGCTATCGACCAGAGATCGGCAACGCTGTGGAGCATCGGGGTTTCAACGTTGTCAGTGGTAACACGTACTGACAAATGCTCATTGTTCGTTGTATTCGTCAGATAATAAACACAACCGAGTTTATCTTTCCAGTCAACACCAACAATTGTTACGAGGAAATCAAAACCCAGAGTGTCACGCAGAGCCAACGCACAATCGTGCCATTTTTCATCGGCTATGTTCACCAATAATATATCGCCATCTTCAAAAGTGGCATCGGGGAATAATTTGGCTATTTTTTCTTTAAGTTCTGCCATATTTATTTTCCGTTATTCGCTGTTCGAAATTAATTAATCCTCTACACCTTCAATAGGATGGTTTCTCAGAAATTCTTTCTGATTTTCTTTACGGTTAACGCCTCCGAAGAATTTTTCCACCTTGATTTTACGCGATAACTGCATTATAGCGTAGATCATAGCCTCGGGACGGGGAGGACAACCGGGAAGGAACACATCGACAGGTACGATCTTGTCGATACCCATCACAACATGATATGATTTCTTGAAAGGGCCACCTGAGACGGCGCATGCGCCACAAGCGATGACATATTTGGGCTCAGCCAGCTGATCATAAAGGCGACGCATAACCGGAGCCATGCGTTTTACGATTGTACCGGCAACCATCATGAAGTCAGCCTGGCGGGGTGACGAACGAGCGACTTCCCAACCGAAACGGGCCATGTCATATCGGGCTGCGCCTAAGGATACGAATTCGATTCCACAACAGCTTGTTGCAAAAGTCAAGGGCCAGATTGAGTTCGATCGGCCCCAGTTGATGAGTTTATCAAGGCTGCCGACGATCACGTTGGTGCCGTTTGCCTGCAACTCTTTTACGAGTTTCTCGATGTACTCGTTATCTTTCCATGCGTCATAAGGCATGCTTTTGGTTGTCACTTCCATTCAAGAGCTCCTTTCCGCCAAGCATACACAAGGCCAAGTACAAGTATTACAAAAAAAACAGCGATGCTGAGAATGCTTGCAACGCCCATTGTAGCGGCAAGTTCCCCGACAATTGTAGCCCAGGGAAAAAGGAACACACACTCGACATCGAACATCAGGAATAAAATCGCGAAAAGATAATATCCGACTTTAAACTGGGCCATACTTTCACCACGAGTCGGAATACCGCATTCATAAGCCTCGCCTTTCTGAACGTTGTAAGAACGAGGCGACATCAGACCTGCAAGCCACAAAGCGAGTCCTACAAGTGCAATACCCGTAAGAGCGGCCGTGATGGCAAGCGTAGATGATAGGATTGTAAGTGATATCATACTAAAGCAATTATTACTCTTTCAACTGAAATCGCCATGAAATCAACAGACTCCGACGCCCTAACATAATAAAAATCGGACGACGGAATATGTGTTTCCCGTGGCAAATCGGTTTTTACGGTGCAAATATAGCAAATTTTAATTAAACTTCAACGCAGAATGTTGACATATTTGAGAAAATTGCTTTATGTTGTTTAACATATCCGACTTAATGACGAAGCTTGTTGTAATCCGGCGACAGGTAGGCTTCGACATAGTAAGTCACACCCTCTTTTATTAATTCCATGACAAGATTCAATTCATCTCGCAAAACCGCATTCCCGCTTACTTTTTTGACAAGTAGAGTCTCCCCGTCGTTCAGTGTCAATTCAACAGATTCATTCTCCTCAAGCGTATAGCCGTCGTCAGTAAGCGTCATTGCAATGCCCCTCAATGTAAAACCGACTTTCCCTCCTCCAATATCAAGATCTTTCACCGTCATATCAAGAGTCATGGACGACGGGTGCAGATCAAGTTTGTAGAGAGGCTCGTAATCCACCAACTGAGGCATTATCTCTTTTTCGGATCGGACGGTTGTTGTGCCTTCGGCAAAAACCGTATATGGATACGAAAGCACTGAATATATTCCGTTTACAGTATAGGAAGCATAGAATCCGGCCGACGGATTGTCATTAAGCTCGTTTGATTCACTATATACGATTTCCACTTCCGTCAGAGTGCAGTCGTCCCCGGGATTGTCGGAAGAAATAAATGGAGCCTTTATTGCCCTCTGTTTTTCGTGGGAACCAGCAACGTAAGTCCACTCGATATTGCTGAATGTAACGATTCTTCCCTCTTCTTCAGGAGAGAACCGAAGGTTATTTATGGTAAGCGTCGCCATTCTTTTCTCATCGTCGAAAACAATGTTATAGGAAACGCCATCGGTTATGAATGCATTTGTGCGACCCGAAGGAGTAACAAAATTAAACATTTCGGGGCTGTCGGCAAAAACTACATGTCGAAACGGCTCTTCGCTGCGACATCCAATCATAAACAATACGGAAACGAATATGAGGAAACGTGAGGCTTTCATAGTTGTAATATATTTGTAACATCTTTCTAATATCACAACTATTGATCCGCCCAAATGGTTCCCAGGCGGCAGCCTGTTAATTCGCCGAGTTGAAATTGAGGCGAACAGTCAGGCCAAAACGGCGAGGTTTGCCACGCTGGATGAATTTGTTCCCCATAGATTCGAAATAGAATGTATCGAATTTAGTCCCTGTGATATTATCCATCCAAGCCTCGAGTTCGATCCATCCTCGAGAAGCGTTGACAGATGCTCCAAGCTGAGCATAGAATGGCTGTGAGAAATCATTCGCCTCATTCCAATAAATACGCCCAACCCCTCTTGTGTTGAGAGTGTAGGACAAAAGCCAGTCGCGACTTATATTGTGATTGAAAGAACCTGATAGGAAAAGAGTGTGATTGGGAGCATAAGGCACATGTTTCCCTTTATAATTTTCAGAACCGTCGATATATCGGCGAAATTTCGCGTTAGTATATCCGTAAGACAAATTAAACGACCAATGGCGGTCAGGAGTAAAACGAGTCTGAAATTCTGCGCCGAAGCTTCTTGACTTACCTGCATTAGTAGTTATGCGACCGGTTGTGGATTCATCGGGGAACACCGTTAGCTGTTGGTCAGTCAGATCTATGTAAAACAATGCGATATCCGTCATCACGCGCCCCTGTGCACATCCTATATGCGCGCCCAATTCATAATTCCAGCTTCGTTCAGGTGCGTAGGTTATTATATTGTCAACATCGATCTTATCGTCGGAAGGTGACATTCCGGGCATTGACGACATCATCTCTGACATCATTCGCTGCTGCAGAATCTCGCTGAACATCTGGGTGTTGTATCCTCCTGACTTATATCCTTTACCCAAAGACGCATAAACACTTGAGCCGCTCTCAAGAGGCAAATCATAGGACAATGTCAGTTTTGGCACAAATTCCAGATAATGCTTTTTAAGCTTTCCGTTGTCATCTATTGTGATATCTTTCTGCAGGATCGGCCGCTGAGGACGGGACTTCATGAAAACTGAGAATGCAGAATTGCACACGCTTGTATAATCGAGTTTCGAAGACTCATAGTCAAGCCTCATTCCGAATGCGATATTAAAACGGCCCAGATCCAAAGTACTCTGATGGTAAGCCGCAATACCCCATGTCGGCATCCTGAAATAGCTTTGAAGAGGAATCTCAGGATTGTCGAATCCGATCATGACAGGTATCTTGTCATTGTTATTCACTCTGTCGGTTATCAATGTCGCAATACCGTCATCCTTCAGCGTGACCGGGGCGCGCATACGGGTAGTCTTATAGAATCCGAAGAGACCTCCGAGCCAGGTATAGAATCCGGCCTTTCCCCGTGCGACAATATCCTGGGTAAGACTTGATTCATGAATAGCTTGCGTCAGAGTAAAATAGCTGAGCGGCAAGAAATCCTGATCAAGAGTAAGGTTATCCGTTATGTGCTGGAAGCTCGTGATACTCGAGAGGGTAAAATGCCTTGCACGCCATTTCACTGTCAAGGCATCGCGGACAGTGTTTCGCCGGTAAAAACATGTATCATTGTAATTAATTATTCCACTACCCACATACTCATATTCATACCCCCCGTTTTGCGAGTAATTGAAAGCTGCCGTGTTATCGGCTGTCACCGTTCTGGAAATCTGCCACTGAGTTGTCCAGCGGAGGCCGGCGCCCTTTTCGGTACCGACTTTTTTAGCGTTATAGGCATTCTTATAAAATCCGTCGGAATAAACTATATTTCCAGAAAAAGACATTGCGAGGTCAGGACGAAATTTCTGATAGTGTGCTACCGCCATGTTTGCCGTCGGACCGTTTCCTATTGTCGCAGCCACTCGACTACCCTGATAGTACATGGGTTTCAAAGTGTAGATATTTATCTGTCCACCCATGGTATTGCGTCCGTACAGGGTGCTTTGCGGACCGCGTAACACTTCTATGCGATCTATATCCACAAGCATAAAATCATAGGCGTTTTTATTTAGGAAAGGCACATTATCCACCGTCATTCCAACGGCCGGCTGATCCATGCGCGAACCGATTCCGCGAACATAAATACTTGATGTGGTGCGGCTTCCGTAATCAGGCATAAAAAAATTCGGAGCGATCTCACTGACACCCCGCAAAGAATTTATGTCCCATTTCTCAACCTGCTTCCGGTCAAGGACAGTCGCCGCAAGAGGCTGAAGACTCAGATCGGGATTCTGTTTTATCGCTGTGACCGTCACTCCTCCGAGCCATCGGGAAGTGTCAGAAGAGAATGTCGCTATGTCGGAAGCTGCACCGGCTGCCGGCAATATTGAAATCATTAAGTATATGAAGATTTTCAAACGCATATCCATTATTGTTATGTCTGATTTATCTAAAAAACGGGGCAAAGTTAGGATATTCCTTTCAATTGTGCAACAAATGTCAGGGCTGGCGCATGAGATTTAACTTTCCTTAAAAACCTTGAGTAAATAGTCAA
>OFGC01000037.1_pt1 | contig 142892 bp, 115 predicted proteins | sample 1521691 | NCBI WGS metagenome assembly OFGC01 (sample SAMEA3504121, study PRJEB24116) | mouse gut metagenome | biome: mouse gut; feature: mouse-associated habitat; material: faeces | place: Denmark | collected 2011
GTTATGATGTCTATGAGCCGGGATTTGATGACGATGAAGTTCATTGCCTCGGCTTCCCTCAGTTTATCCTTGTCAAATGCGACCCTATCCGCTGGAGTGAAGAATTCAATTTTCAACTTCCTAGTCTCTCTGAGTGAACAGTGTAGCGGCATGAGTAGGGGCGGCACGATGGCCGCCCCTGTCTGGATTAGTCTATGTGTGTGCTATGTCAGTTTATTCTTCTGAGGAGAGCATTTTCAGGAACTCTTCCTCGCTTATTAGGGGTATGCCTAATGTCTGGCATTTCTCATACTTCGAGGGGCCCATGTTTTCGCCTGCAAGCACGAAACTTGTCTTCTTTGAGATGCTTCCGGCATTTTTACCGCCGTGGCTCTCTATTAGCTCTTTGTATTCATCGCGCGAATGGTGGCTGAATGTGCCGGAGATTACGATGGTCTTTCCGGCAAGGGCGTCGCCGGCGGCCTCCAGTTTATCGGCCGACAGGCTCATCTGAAGGCCTGCTGCCGTGAGGCGTTCGATATTGCTGACATTCACCGGTTCGCGGAGAAAATCATATATGCATTGGCCGATAACGGGCCCTATATCGGGCACCGAGGTGAGTTCCTCGACACTCATGCTTCTCAAGGCCTCCATGCTCTTCACGGCCTTTGCAAGACGCTTGGCAGTTGTCTCTCCGACATTCGGAATCGACAATGCATAAATCACCCTCTCAAATGGCACGCTCTTCGAGGCTTCTATGCCAGCCATTATCCTCATGGCACTCTTCTCGCCAAGACGCTCGAGTTTCTGAAGTTTCTCTGCAGAGAGATCATATATATCGGCTATACACTCTACCAGACCGGAATCATATAGCAACTCAGCCGTCTCCTCGCCAATGCCATCGATATCCATCATGCGTCGGGCACAGAAATGCTCGATTTTGCCGGTAAGCTGCGGGCGGCAGCCATAATGATTCGGACAACACCAGGCTGCCTCACCGTAGATGCGCTCAAGCGGAGTTCCGCATTCCGGGCACTTGGTGACAAAAGCCACCGGGGCTGCCTCAGGATTGCGCCGCGACGTATCGACACCCGTAATCTTGGGGATAATCTCGCCACCCTTCTCCACGTATAGCCAGTCGCCTTGATGAATGTCAAGCTCGCGTATTATGTCGTCGTTATGAAGCGAAGCACGCTTCACGATAGTGCCCGACAGCAGCACGGGGTCAAGGTTAGCCACAGGTGTGACAATGCCCATGCGCCCAGTCTCAAACGACACGAATCTCAATTGTGTGCAAGCCCGCTCGGGATTGAACTTGAATGCTATTGCCCAGCGTGGCGATTTGGCTGTAAATCCGAGATTGAGCTGCTGGCGCAGTGAGTTGACTTTAAAGACAAGTCCATCGGTGGCCACCGGCAACTTCTTGCGTTCCTCATCCCAATAATTGATAAAGGCATCTACCTCTGCGAGCGAGTTGAGAAGCTGCATATGCTTCGACACCTTGAATCCCCAGCGGCGTGCTGCCTCCATATTGCCATAGTGGTTGTCGGCGGGGAGGTCATCGCTCAGCAGATAATAGAAGCGAGCATCAAGATGACGCGCTGCCACGATGCGCGGATCCTGCATCTTGAGTGTGCCTGAGGCTGCGTTGCGCGGATTGGCGAAGAGAGGCTCTTCGTTGTATGCCCGCTCGGCATTGAGTTTCTCAAACACGCTCCAAGGCATCAGAATCTCCCCGCGAATCTCAAACTCATCCGGCCAGTCGCCAGGCAGGAGCTGCAGGGGGATGGAGCGGATGGTCTTGACATTGGCAGTGACATCGTCGCCCTGGGTGCCGTCGCCACGCGTGACGGCCCTGACAAGGCGCCCGTGGCGATAGGTCAGTGAGATTGATGTGCCGTCAAACTTCAATTCGCCTACCACACTGAACGCTTCCCCTTCCAAGGCCCTCTTCACACGATCAAACCATTCATCTACCTCCCCGATAGAGTATGAATTTGAGAGCGACATCATGGGGCGCTCATGCACTACGTGGTCGAACCCCTTGGTCAAGTCGCTGCCAACACGCTGAGTGGGCGATAGCGGATCTATGAATTCCGGGAATTCCTGCTCAAGTGCCTCAAGCGACTTCAGAAGATGATCGAAATCAAAATCTGAAATCTCGGGTGAATTGAGCACATAGTAATTATGGTTATGGCGGTTGATCTCCTCGCGAAGCGCATCAATCCGCTCTTTGGCTTCTTTTGGCGTCATAAGTCGATTTATTCTTAAGTAGTGTCTTAAGTAGTGATGTAGGGATACACCACATCCCATAGAAACAACGCCTGGGCCGGCATTGATGTTCCGGCAGCATTGCGGTCTTGGCGGCTAATTATGGCTTGGAATTCTTCCTGACTGATTTTGCCACGCCCTACATCCACAAGTGTGCCCACTACGGCGCGAACCATATTGCGCAGAAAGCGGTCGGCGGTGATGGTGAACTGGATTCCGGGCACTCCGTAGGCATTCTCGAAGGGTGTCCATCGGGCATGCCGCACATCGCAGATATTGGTCTTGACATCGGTGTGCAGTTTTGAGAATGACGTGAAGTCGGACGTATCGAGCAATACGGCTGCGGCACTGTTCATGGCATCAACGTCAAGTTCGTGAGGAGAATGCCAGGATGAGTCGCGCAGAAATGGAAATTTCTCATAGACCACGAAATATTTGTAGGTGCGCGACACGGCATCAAAACGCGCATGCGCATCCTCAGCCACCGGGATGAGGCGCTGCAGGGCAATAGCCGGGCCAATCATACGATTCAGCGAGGTGAGTAGCCGACTCGGGTCGGCTATCTCACCGGCTGTATCGAAATGGGCATACATTCTTCGGGCATGCACTCCGGTGTCGGTGCGACCGGCGCCTGTGATTTTGGTATCGGCGCGTAACACCACGGAGAGTGCATCCTCGATAGTCTGCTGCACAGAGCTTGCATTTGGCTGCGATTGCCATCCATGGTAGCCTGAGCCATCATATGCCAGCTGAAGAAAATATCTCATCAATCGCGCTCCTCAAGATAAGTTATGCCATAGAGGCCCGAGCGGTAGATATTAAGGAACTGCCGACCCTCTTCAGCCGAGATGACACCATCCTTGACAGAGCGTGACACCCATGACTCAAGATTTCTGACAAGTTTCTTCGGATTATACTCCACATAGTCGAGCACATCGGCCACGGGTTCGCCATCTATCACCTGCTCAATCTGGTAACCATCTTTAGAGCCGATGATGTGGACTGCTGCCGTGTCGCCAAACAGATTATGAAGGTCACCCAGAATCTCCTGATATGCTCCCACCAGGAAGACTCCGATATAGTAGTGGCCACCATGCTTGAATTTGTGCACCGGCAGCGAGTACGACACTCCCTGCGGAGAGACAAACCGATTGATCTTGCCATCGCTGTCGCATGTCACATCCTGAATCGTGCAGACTTGAGTGGGCTTCTCTCCAAGATTCGAAATCGGCATGACGGGGAAGAGCTGGTCGATGGCCCATGAGTCAGGCAGCGACTGGAAGAGTGAGAAATTACAGAAGTATTTCTCAGGCAGCATTCTTGCCACCTTACGCAGCTCTTCCGGCGGGTGCTTCATCGACTGGGCAATATCGTTGACATCGCGTGCCACACTCCAGAAGAGTTTCTCTACCTGTGCGCGGGTGGTGAGATCGAGCATGCCGAGGCTGAAGAGTTCCAGAGCCTCCTCGCGGATCTGAAGAGCGTCGTGCCAATCCTCGAATACTCGGGCGGGATTGATCTTATCCCAGATGTTGTAGAGTTCACGCGTCAGTTCATGAGCGTCATCGCCAATCTTATCCTTCTCATCATTCCACTCGGGGAGCTGAGTAGTCTCGAGCACCTCGATAATGAGCACCGAGTGATGGGCTGTCACCGAGCGTCCGCTCTCTGTGATTATATTGGGATGCGGCAGACTGTTCTTCACACACACATCCACCAGGGCTGCCACAGAGTCGTTGACATATTCCTGGATTGAATAATTCATGGAGTTCTCGCCCGAGGCCGAACGTGTGCCGTCGTAGTCCACACCCAGGCCGCCGCCGATATCTACAAATTCCACACTGAAGCCCATCTTAGAGAGCTGCACATAGAATTGCATCGCCTCACGCAGCGCATTCTTGATGCGGCGTATCTTGGTGATCTGGCTGCCGATATGGAAGTGTATCAGTTTCAGACACTCCGCCATATCATTCGATTTCAGGAATTCGAGTGCCTCCAGCAACTCGCTCGAGTTGAGGCCGAATTTGCTGACATCGCCACCCGATTCTTCCCACTTACCACTGCCCGAAGATGTGATCTTGATTCGGATGCCTATGTTGGGCTTCACATTGATGCGCTTGGCCACATCAAGAATCAGACGCAATTCGTTAAGTTTCTCGACCACGAGAAATATGCGGCGTCCCATCTTCTGGGCAAGCAGGGCCAGCTCTACGTAGTCTTCATCCTTGTAGCCATTGCAGATGATGAGAGAGTTGACATGGGCGTTGACTCCGAGCACCGCATGCAACTCAGGCTTTGAGCCGGCCTCAAGGCCGATGTTATATTTATTGCCGTGGCTTACAATCTCCTCGACCACCTGGCTCATCTGATTGACCTTGATGGGGTAGACCACGAAGTTCTGTCCTTCGTATTTATACTCCTGGGCAGCCCGCTTGAAGCAGGTGGTGATTTTCTGGATTCTGTCGTCGAGGATGTCGGGGAAACGCAGCAGTAGCGGAGCCGAGACATCGCGAAGCCGCAACTCATCCATCACTTCTTTCAAGTCAATCGGATAAAAGTCCTGGCGCGGCACAACCTGCACATTCCCTTTTTCGTTGATTGAGAAATATTTCAGTCCCCAGCCCCCTATGTTATAGAGCTCGGCTGAGTCTTCTATTCGCCATTTTCTCATTATTGTCAGTTATATCTATGGATAGATTATCCTTTATTGAGTTATATAACAAAGTTATGAAGTTGTTTAAACAACTTCTATGTTTGCCGGAATCAAGTTGCCCACGCTATCCTTGGGACTGGGCCGGGGGAGTGCCGAGCAATTCAAACGATGTCACCTCCACTTCGGCCACACGGCGTTTTATCTTGTAGCGGTCTTCATATTCGCGATAGCGCATCTTCCCCTCCACATATAGGCGCGTGCCCTTACGGACATATCGCTCGGCAAGCGAGGCGTTGCGTCCGGTGAGTATGCATGTATGCCAATCAGTGACCTCGACTCCGGAGGTGCCCTTGTGTTCACTCGTGGCGAGCGAGAACCGCGCCACTGCAAAATCCTTTTCAGGATACCTCATCTCAGGGTCATTCCCCACGTATCCGAGCAGTATTATCTTATTAACCGACATAGGGCATAGTTCTGTTCATGCAAAAAACTCTCTCTGCATCACAATTTAGTCTTAACATCTCCATTCTCTGAGCCACGCCATGCAGTGGCGGGCAGGCTCAGTCCGGTCTTCTCGTGCAAACCGAAAAGCAGATTCATTACATGCAGAGCCTCACCGGCAGAGCCTCGCATGCGCGGATCAGCCACAACATCGATATTGAGAGTATCATCAGCCGAATGCCATAGGGATATGACAATCTTGTTAGTCCCCTCGACTTCGGCAGTATCAACCCTACGCGAGATCATGAAGCTGAAGTTATGGTCGTCATAGATTGAATCATATATCTTGAATACCTCGTCAAGGCGCGTTGCGCATGGGATAGCCATGCTGAGCCGCATGGCGCGCGGAGATTGCGACTGACGCGGAGTCAGGGTAATCTGACCCGAGAAACTTGTCTGCACTCTCTGCAATTCGTTGAGAATCTCTTTCCGGGCACCCGCCAGCGACGCCTGAGATATGATATCAGCCGGAGCCTCGACCTCAATATTCAGATCACCTGCCAACATCAGATGATTGGCAAGCGGATACAATGCCGTCAATGCTGCCGAAGCCACCGCACGCGGCACCGTGGCCACACGTGCACCGCGTACCAGAGGCTTGCGGTTCATCTCCGACAAGCCGTAGACCGGAGCGAGATTGAACACCGGCGCCTCATCCACAATATTGGGGAAGAGTATAAGCTTCAGTTCCTGCCGGTCAGCCATAAGTTTCATCCAGTCGCTATCGGAATACAGCGGTTGGAGCAGAAACACGCAATCAAGTGCGGTGGCATCGAAGTTGGCTGAGAAAAGCACTCTCTCTTCGCCGATAAATCCATGATGCACCTCACTCACCGGGCGCCCTGCCAGACGCGGGGCATAGGCCGTGACGATATCGATGTCGGGGTGTTGCTGACAAAGTCTCATCAGCTCACCGGCTGCGGGAGAATCCGCTCCGGCGATTCCAACTTTAATCATATGCGGGTAGTAGTTTTATTGATTTCAGAATGGGGGTATATAATGCTTGAGGGGGACAAAGCGACCGAGCACTTCCATCTTTTCCTCGTCGGTCAGACCGTCGCGCATCACAGCAAATATGGTGTTGGCGCCGGCGATGGTGCCGAGAATCTCATGGCAGTTGGATATGTCGATATCATACGCCAGCCCGGGGGCATAGCCATTACGGGTCTTGATGACTGCAAGATTGCCCGAAATAGCGAGCGATATGAAGCCGCTCTGGTAATTGGCATTCATATCAAGTTGGCCGGAAGCGAGCAATTTGTCTTTCAGCGAATTGCTGTCGGGGAGCACATAGATGTATGTGCCACGGTCGGTGGGCACTTTCGTGGTGTGCAGCATCTTCAGGTCGCGCGATAGGGTAGCCTGGGTGACATTGTAGCCCAGTTCGGCGAGCTTGCGTGCCAGCTCCTCTTGCGAAGATATGCACTGCGTCTTTATCAGCTCGACTATTACCTCCACACGCTTTCTTCTATTCTTCATATCTAAAGAAACTCTATTGAGTAGGATTCAAAAACTGAAGTCATCTAAACTTTTATTCTCCACGGCGGCGCTGCAGGAGTCTTTTCAGCCGGGCGGCTGACTCATATTTCTCGTCGCGCGCGAATTTTGCTATGAGATTCTCAATCTCCTTATCCGAATAGTTGCTGAGAAATTCCATGACCTCTGCATCTGCATCTTCGGTGTCGGCATCTGCATCGCCAAGAAATTGCTCCAGACCCTCGAGCGAATCAACCTCACTCTTTACTTTTGGAAGTTCCTTGAGCATCTTCTCTGCCGCTGCCAAGGGATCAGACTCTTCGGCATTAGCATCAGAGGGTACATCTTCGGCTGGCTTCGGCCGGAAGCCGCACTCATCGAGCACCTCTGAGTCGGTGAATATCGGCGAACCGGTGCGGATGGCAAGAGCCAGGGCATCAGACGATCGCGAATCAATCTTGTGCAACTCGCCATCCGGGCCCTCCATGATAAGGTTGGCGGCGAAGACTCCGCTCGGCAATTTATGAATCTCAATGCATGCCAGACGCAGATTGAAAGTGTCGAGCACAGTCTTCAGCAGGTCGTGAGTCAGCGGTCGGGGGGTGTTGATCTGTTGCAACCGGCATTCGATAGCCTGCGCCTCAGGATAGCCTATGACTATAGGAATCCGGCGGTCCCCCTTTACCTCTTCAAGAATCACTGCGTATACACCTGATTCAATCTGATTATATGTGATGCCCACTATTCGGAGCTGATGACGTTTTTTCATGCTTTAGGCTTATGATGACGTTTATGCTTTTTATTTTCTGGCAGTGATATCATGCCCGAACCGAGACATAACTGTCGGTCGGGGGTATAGACTATGGCGAATTGTCCCGGAGCAATGCCTTGCACATCCTCTTCGGCTTCAATGCGGTAGCCCCCCTCTGCTGTGACCGACATCACTCCCGGTATAAACTGGGGTGAATGGCGATTCTTGAAGGCTATCTGAAGCCTCCCCTCCGAGGCACGGAATCTCGCGGGAGCATCGGCGTCAAAGGGATTCAGTGTGATCCAGTTCATCTCCTCGACGGGCACAACGCGGCCATATTGCTTATGGGTGTCGTAGCCATTTGAGACATACACCACGTTGTCTTTCACATTCTTTCTGACCACAAACCACGGGCCGCCGCTGAGTCCGAGACCTTTGCGCTGACCGATGGTGTGAAACCAGTAACCTTTATGGGTGCCGATTTTCCGGCCGGTCTCAATCTCGACTACCGCGCCCTCCTTGACACCGAGATGGCGCTTTATGAAGTCGGAGTAATCGATTTTGCCAAGGAAGCATATGCCCTGCGAATCTTTGCGACGCGCATTGGGGAGTGCCGCCTCGGCAGCCATCGCGCGCACCTCGCTTTTGGGAATGTCGCCGAGTGGAAACATCAGATGATCCAACTGCCGATAGCTTATCTGTGCAAGAAAATCTGTCTGGTCTTTTACCGGGTCTACGGCGGTGGCCAGAAACTTCATACCGTCGATTTCGCGTATTGAGGCGTAATGCCCTGTGGCCACGGCATCGAACTCATGGCCCCAGCGCTCCTCGAAAAATCCGAATTTGATGAGTTTATTACACATCATGTCAGGATGCGGGGTCAGACCCTTCCTTACGGTCTCGAGCGTGTAGGCCATGACATGATTCCAATACTCCTCATGCAGCGACACTTCCTTGAGAGGAAGCCCATATTTGCGGGCTATGAGCGTGCACATCTCCATATCTTCATCGGCCGAGCAATCGCCTTCGCCATTGTCCATGCCGATGCGTATATAGAAGAGATGCAGGTCATGACCCTCTTTGTAAAGACGGTCGACCACCACGGCTGAATCTACGCCGCCTGACACCAATACGGCTATGCGCTTCTTGTTCATACCTCTTCGAGCTCCTCATCCTCGCTCTTGTCTTCTGAATGAATGAGATGAAGCGAGAGAAAATAGTCTACAGATATCTTGCCGGGGCCGACAAGAAGGATAAAGAAGTAGATGCCGAGAAACATCACTGGCAGATAACCCATTGATTGCCAGTTGAGCATATATGGCGCGCTATTGAGCGTGTCGTGCAGGAGATGATATTCGGCGATAATCATGGCCACAAAGGGGGGCAGCGTCATCAGACGCGTAAGAAAGCCAAACATGATGAAGACCGAGCATATCATCTCGATGCATATCATCACTATCAGCGAGGCCTCGCTCCCCATGCCCAGCACACTCGGGAATGTATGGCTGATGGCGCTGAAGGTAGAGAGTTGTCTGACAGCAAACTGAATCAGCATTATCCCTACAAACAGGCGCAGAAACAAACGTCCCAGATTCGTATACGAATATCCACATGTGCGGATATACAGGGTCTTTATGTTGTTGATTATATTCATTCTGATTTAAATTAATGTCATCTGGATGGCTCAAAATAATTGCGGGCATATTCCACCGCACGGGCCACATCAAGATTCTTGGCAAGAATCTTGCCGTTCCGGTCAAGAATATAGAAACTCGGAGTCATGCGGATGTCATAGATGTCATCCCCTCCGTAGCATATGCCCGGCACCCATGATTCGGGCATCGATGCAAATTGCTGCAGAATCTCATTCTGGTCGTCGGGCACAGCATCTGCCACCACAAACATTATCTTCAACTTCCCTTCATCGATCTTCTCTGCAAGGTCAGTTGCCACATCAAGTTTGGTCTTGGCAAATCGGCAATCATCACAATCCGGATTTCCGAACTCTACAATCGTCAGCTCTGTATCGGGCTTGAAATCGGCATGACGGGCGTTGCGCAGAGTGAGTCGCATGGCCGGAAATTTCGCTCCTATGGCATTGCGCTTCAACAGATCAAGTTGCATGGCATAACGCTGCTTGCGACTATCCGGCAGACTCTTGTCTGCCACCAGAGCCTTCAGAAACGGCAGATAGGCATCATCGCTCCATAGTCCGGCACGCGGGCCATAGAGTGATTCTTCGGCGGCCTTCGTGAACTGCAGAAGCAGCAGCGGATTCCCCTTCAGCGACTTTACCAATCTGTCGATTGAAGCATTCACCGATTTCATTGAAGAATATGGCATTGCTGTGGCGTAGACTGAGAATGCATCGTTGAGGGCATTCTGGTCTACAGGCTCGCGGCGTTTGAAGTCCATCGCATCCCAGAAATGTTCCATCAGATAATCTGACCTCATCTGCAAATCAGTCATCTCTTCAGGGGCGGTGGGATACTCAAACAGTGGCTCGATGACAATCTGCGATACTGCACCACAGGGCTGCCAAGCCATCATGCCGGCTGAAATAGCCAATGCCGTCACCCAGCATCGGTTAGAAATCAGTATATCCTTAATTCCCATAATTTTCATACACAGAGGTTTGCTTCAGTAGGAGAGAGGATAAAATCATTGTATAATTGTCTGCAGGTTTTATATGGCTTGAGAAGAGAGCGGCAGAGTTTGGGATAGACCATCCGCACCTTGACTATTCTTGCCACAGTTGTATGCGCATCAAGCATTCTCAACTTCCATATGAGCTTAAAACTCCATCTTCTTCGATATGGATATCTGAGGAGGTACGACAACGCCGATAGCATCTGTATCCTGAGGCTGGTCATCATCGGCATCATCCATCACACCCTCTACATATGGCCTCAAGGCCTCAGCCCAGGCACGATACCCTTCGCCGGATAGATGCAGCCCATCGGTAGTGAAGTTCTTATGCATCTTGCCTGACTCCGGATCAGCGAGCACAGGCCACAAATCGATGTATACCGCACCATTGTCGACAGCCAGAGTGGCAAGCCGTTCATTTATGGCCGGAATCAGCGACTCACGACCGAATAGACTTTTGTAACGCTTGAAATCATTATTGATAGGCATGATGCTCTGCACATAGAGCTGTGTAGAGGGTGTCTTCTGCCGGATAGCTTTAATAAGTTCATCATATTTTGCAGCTATCTTCTCGGGAGTATTGTTGGAGTCGGCCACATCATTTATGCCGATAAGCAGGAATATCATCTTCGGCTCACCCTCGGTAATTTGATCAAGGCGCTTCATCACACCTGAGATGCGGTCGCTGCGGATACCTCTGTTCAGCACATTCTCCATGCCGAAGAGCTCCTGAAACTCTCCGCCATCTGTGATGGAGTTTCCGAGAAACACTATATCATCTGAAGTGACAGGGAGTTTGGCAAAAAGACTCACCCTCTGCCGCCAGTAATCATCTTGCGCATGAGACTGCAGCGGCCATATGCCGAGTGTCAGCCCCAGCAATGAGTATTTGAAAATACCCTTTATATAGCTTATAGATTTATTTCTCATAGTTTGGTCATAGTGATTAGATTGTTGAGGCTTCCGATGGTCTCACTTATTATAGACTCGGAGCAGGCCCACTAATGGCATCCTTAGGAATGGCTTTTATGGAAGTTAATCATCCCTTCGATAGGAGAGGGCATGATATGACTTACGCTCAATCCCTGACGCCCGGCGGCATCTTTCAAGATATCTGCAAAATGCCATGCTATCGAGCCGGTGAAGGCCAAGGGCAATGACCGGGCGCCGGAATACATCGCCACATTTCTTCTGAGGAAACATTCAAATTCTTCGCGCACGAGCGAATACACATATGGATTCCAGAGATGATCCCTGATGAATGGCACCAGCGAGGCCAAAAATCTGTTGGCTGCCGGCCGACGATACGTATACTCAAGAATATCATTGAGCGACATCTCATACTGCTTCATAAACTGGTCGCGTATCGGACGCGGGAGATGCCCCTTGAACGCGTCGGCCACCAGACGCTTGCCCAGTGCGGCCCCGCTCCCTTCATCGCCGAGTATAAACCCTAATGAGGGGATATGCTCTACGATTTCATGTCCATCATACAGACATGAGTTCGAACCTGTGCCTAATATGCAGGCAATACCTTTCTCTCTGCCAAACAGGGCCCTGGCAGCTCCCAACAGATCGGAATTCACATGCAGCGTGCCAGCACGCCACACATCGCCCAGGGCAGCATGCACTTTGGCACAGATTGATTGCGTGGCACATCCGGCTCCATAGTAATGGATCTCTGCCAGCGCATCATCCACACCAAGTTTATCCTGCACCTTCCCGAATGCCTCAGCTATCTCCTGCCGGCTGCACATCAATGCGTTGACGCCAATTGAGCTCACACGCGCCAGCTCATCTCCGCCATCGGCGAGGACAACCCAATCTATCTTCGAACTGCCGGCATCGGCTATAAGTCTATTCTTCATGGCTGAAAGCATCTAAAAGACCGTAATAAACTACACCGTCCGATTCAATCTTCTGATATATATACTGAGATACACATATCGAATGAAACGGCATAATTATCTAAACTACAAATTTAATCAAAACTTAGATTTTATGCAAAAAATATCCAAAAAGTTTATTCACTTCTCACACGCAATTCTCGCGCATAGTCCTCTCTGAATCTGAAAAGACTACCAGCATATATGCAAGAGGGGGCAGCCCCTATACTGAGTCTGCCCCCTGCGATGAGTTATCTGTTGTAGATAATTAGCTTATAAGTAAGTCTTTACTCTGATTATTCCCAGCTATCCCAGACACCTACAATCTGACGCAGCGATGAATCACCCTCGGTGCGGAGGTCTGTCAGCAGATTATTGCCCGCAAGGTTAAGTGAGCGCAGTGCAGGGTCGAAAGTCACATCAAGTGTCACGAGCTGATTGTTGGCCACATTCAGAGTCTGAAGGAAGTTTTGATTGGAGAGGTCGACATTCGTGAGGTCGTTCCATGCAAGATTCACGTAGGCCAAATTCTGACAATCCTCCACAGCAAACTGAGTAAGGTCATTATAGGGCGCATAGATATCAAGCAGAGCGCCGCAATTGTTGACAGCGAATTGAGTCATATGGTTGTCGCTCACAAAAACTGTCTGCAACGCCGGGAGATTCTGCAGATACATCTTCGCCAGACGATTGGAAGTCAGATTAAGATTCTCAAGAGCCACAAGACCACCAAGCTCAAGCTGACTGATCTCATTATAACCTGCATAGAGATTCTTCAGATTCTGACACATAGTCACATCAAGCACCTTGATGCGATTGTCCATGCAGTTCAGACTCTTGAGATTGACTGCATTGCTGACATTCAGTTCAGCCATCGAATTCGATGCCACATTAAGCACAGTCAGTAGAGGAGTACCCTCAAGATTAATTGAGCTGAGTCGATTGCGGTTGAGGCGAAGTTCCTGAAGTTGAGAGCAACCGGCTATATCCACTTCAGTAAGATCATTGCGCGAAGCATTGACCACTGTCAGAGCCGGATTATTGGTCACTACGATAGAGGATATCTTATTGTCGCTGACATTGACCACCTTAAGGTTGGGGAATGCGCTCAAATCAAGTGTGCCGGCAAGATTATGATTGCGCCAGTCAATCTCAGTGACATGGCCATTCTCTACTTTCACTCCAGGGCAAGTGGCCGGATTGCTGCCATTCATCTTCAATGCCTCGGCGTTGTTGCCACCTTTAGCAGCAGGTTGAGCCAGAAAAGCACTGAGGCTCTTGGACTCTGATTTCGAGATAGATTGCGCGCTGGCAGTGAAGGCTCCTGCCATTGATAAAGACAATGCGCAAAGAATAGCTAACTTTTTCATAGTCGTATGATTAGGATTTTATATCGATTGGGGATGCACTGTATGAAATTAATTTGCATCGTGCACCATAAAGTAAGCTACCACGCAATTGATACTCAGCCGTCAGGACTAATCCAATACTCCGTTGCTTACTTTCATCAATACAACAACCTAACTCCTCACATGGTTGGCTGTATTCTGAAAAATAATAAAAAAATGTTAAGCCGGCATCTCTACTGAAATCTGCACTCAACAAATAGACTCCTGCGAGGGTTATACGTAAAACTGAAATGCGGTAGGTGGCATAGTCGCAGATGGCAGCCCATGTACAGTGGCGGCTTCGAAAGACCTATCTATCCGCAATTCTAAAAATCTACAGTTATGCATATGATGCCAGATTTTCTATTAACTTCGCTGAAGGTGCTGATGGTGATAATCATACTGATTGGTATGATTATCATACTCATGGGGATAAATCATCTGACACATAACGATGACTCAATCTCGCCGAATGAGACTAAAGCGCTGAAGCGTGAGGTGCGCGATGACCAAAGGGTAATCTCGCGGCGCAGCGTGTTTCATAAATTTTTGGCGCGCGACCTGAAGAGAGGAGTGACGAAACAGTCTTAAAAGTGTTATCTCTGCACTCTATTTAACATAATGGTGATTATGTCTAATTCGCATTTATGAGTAAGAGCCGAGTTGACTCGGCTCTTTTATTATGTGAGATTTTAATATTTTGGCTTAGGTTTACGCCCGCGCTTTTTTGGAGGATTCTCGTGGCTGGGTTCTGCAAGCGCTGCTGAAGTATCCGCTGCATCCAAAACGGCGCCGCCGTGAAGTTCTGCGGCGTGAGGTTCTGAAGATTTTGGTGTAGCTGCGAGTTCGGCCCGAAGAAAACTTGATGTAGGTCCATTCTTTTCAGCCACCTGCTCAGGAGTACCCTCGGCCACAATGCAGCCGCCGGCTCGCCCACCCTCGGGGCCCATATCGATGATATAGTCGGCACACTTGATGATGTCAAGATTATGCTCAATCACTACCACTGTGTTGCCCTTATCCACAAGTCGGTTGATTACACCAAGAAGAATGCGGATGTCTTCGAAATGCAGTCCTGTTGTGGGCTCATCAAGCAGAAACAGCGTGTTGCCGGTGTCTTTCTTAGCAAGCTCAGTGGCAAGCTTTACGCGCTGGTTCTCGCCCCCGCTAAGGGTGCTTGAGGGCTGACCGAGCTTGATATATCCGAGACCTATCTCCTTGAGCACCTGAATCTTTTTAAGGATGGCGGGTACATTCTCAAAGAAGTCAACTGCCTCATTTACAGTCATTTCAAGCACGTCAGCAATCGATTTGCCCTTGAATCTGACCTCAAGCGTCTCACGATTATAGCGTTTGCCATGACATTCTTCACAAGGCACGAGCACATCAGGCAGGAAGTTCATCTCTATAGTGCGGTAGCCATTGCCTTTGCACACTTCGCATCGCCCTCCGGCTACATTAAATGAGAATCGGCCAGGCTTATAGCCTCTGATTTTAGACTCCGGTAATTCTACAAACAACTTGCGTATATCGGCAAATACCCCGGTGTAAGTGGCCGGATTAGACCGCGGCGAGCGTCCGAGCGGCGACTGGTCGACGGTCACTACCTTATTGATGTGCTCTATACCCCTTATCTCTTTATACGGAAGCGGGGCCTGCAGCGACCGATAGAGATGCTGGCTCAGAATAGGCTGAAGTGTGCCGTTTATGAGCGAGGATTTTCCACTACCGCTCACTCCCGTCACACATATGAATCTCCCCAGAGGCAATTTGAGGTCTACCTCCTTAAGATTATGCCCGGTGGCCCCTATGATTTCAAGGGTCTTGCCATTGCCGGGTCTATGCCGGGCCGGAAGATTGATTGACCGCGAGCCATTCAAGTAATCTGAAGTGAGTGTATGCGCAGATTGCATCTCATGGGGAGTACCCTGAAACACTACTTCGCCCCCATGCACCCCCGCGCCCGGACCAATATCCACCACATAATCGGCTTGCATCATTATATCCTTGTCATGCTCGACGACAATGACACTGTTGCCTGCATCGCGCAGAGTCTTCAGACTTTTTATCAGGCGCTCATTATCGCGCTGATGAAGTCCTATCGAGGGCTCGTCGAGAATGTACAATACATTCACAAGCTGCGAACCTATCTGAGTGGCAAGACGTATTCTCTGACTCTCACCGCCGCTTAGGCTGCTGCTCGAACGGTTAAGCGACAGGTAATCGAGTCCTACATCAAGCAGAAACTTTATGCGCGAGCGTATCTCCTTCAACACCTCTGTCGCGATAGGACGTCGGGAAGGCTCAATCTTGTCTTCAAGACCGAGTGTCCACTCATATAAATCTGCGATATCCATTGAGGCCACATCGGCGATATTTTTCCCGTCGATGAAATAATGCAGGGATATTTTATTAAGCCTCTGGCCATGACACTCAGGGCATACGGTCTCAGAAAAATACTGATTACTCCACTTGTTGGCTTCAGTGCCGGCATCCTCGCTCTGCTGCATCTCGATATACTTCACGAGGCCATCATAGCCCATGTCGATTCGCGATGTCGACAGTGTGTCATTCTGAAGTGATAGCTTCACGTCAGTGCCACCGAGTATATCATTTATCGCCTCCTGAGGCAAATCCTTGATGGGCGTCTTGATATCGGCGCCATAGAGCGCGAGAATAGCCTGGATTTGCCAGAATACAAGTGAATTCTTATATTTGCCCAATGGCGCGATTCCACCATCGTAGATTGATTTATTCCGGTCAGGGAATACCTTCTCTTCATCGACAACGCTCACTCGCCCTAAACCCTTACAACGCCGGCATGAACCCTGAGGCGAATTAAACGAGAAATCATGGGGAGCCGGTTCGGGATACGACAGACCGCTCACCGGATCCATCAAGGATTGTGAATAATGCGTGATTTCTTCGGTGGCCACATCAAACACCATCATCTGCTTGTCGCCCTGTTTAAGCGCATTTTCTACCGTAGAGCGCAGACGATCCAGATCATTTCCATCTACTTTCAGACGGTCGACCACAAGCTCTACACTATGATTCTTATAGCGGTCAAGCTTCATGCCATAACTCAACTCGCGAATCTCGCCATCGACACGCACTCTCAGATAGCCCTTCTTCAGAAGGTTCTCAAACAACTCCTTGTAGTGACCTTTGCGATTCTTTACAAGTGGCGCAAGCACATATACCTTCTTACCCTCACACCGCTGCAATATCAAATCTACAATCTTATCTTTGGTATACTTCACCATTCGCTCGCCCGAGACATAACTTATGGCCTCGCCAAGTCGGGCGTAGAGCAGACGGAAGAAGTCGTAGATTTCTGTCGTAGTACCGATTGTAGAGCGAGGGTTTTTATTGACGGTCTTCTGCTCTATGCTGATTACCGGACTAAGGCCACTGATGAAGTCTACATCAGGACGTTCCATCGAGCCAAGCATATTGCGTGCATAGGCCGAAAAGGTCTCTATATATCGGCGTTGCCCTTCGGCAAAAATTGTGTCGAAGGCCAACGACGATTTTCCACAACCACTAAGGCCCGTGACGACACATAGTTGATTGTGGGGGAAGGTTACATTTATATTTTTAAGATTGTGCACACGCGCGCCGTAGACTTCTACAGCGTCGTGATTCATCAACTCTGATTTAATCTCTTTATCTTTGCTCATCAAATAATATTTATGAGATGAAGTCTTAGATAGTATAAGTAAGTTTCTCTCAACAATAATGCATAAGCAGTTGCTAATTTATGAAAGATACTTATTATTCTTCGACTACTTATTCTTCGTCTACCGCATTATCAACACGATTATGACGGAGAATGTTGATATCGCCACTCTTTTTATATTTTTTGCCGTCGGCGCCCTCAGCAGTTATCACATAATAGTACACGCCGGGCTTTACCGCACGTCCTCCGCGGGTGCCGTCCCAACCCAGATTCGGATCCGAGAAGTGGTGGATTTGCGCACCGTAACGGTCAAATATCCAGCATTCGAAATCTACAATCGAACGATAACTTACCTTCCACTCATCATTCACTCCATCACCATCCGGAGAAAACGCATTCGGGCATAAAAGTTCCGAGGCTCCGATGGCCACAGTATATGTGTCGCCCACAGCTTCGCACGAACCATCTGAATTACTTCCGACATACCGGATGTAATACGTGCCCTCCTCCATAAAAGTGTAGTCGAGATTCTGCTCATTAAATCGATATTCGAGCTCTTCAAATTCCGGGTCTTTGCTCATCTGCCATTCATGGTGCATGACACCCTCAGTGACATATGCACGAAATTCAATCTCTGATGGAGCCGAACCGCCGAGCGATGATTCATCACCCTTTATCTGATTGCTGCCTGGAGCTGAATCAGCTCCGTTTGAATCACTGTCGCTATCTGAATCAATATCGCCATCATCTACACGCGAAGCACGCTTGCTCTTCTTGGTCGCACTGCGGGAAAGATCACTGTAATCTGCATCAAGTTGTACGGCCTCCGTAGTCACCTGCACAGCCACCGGAGCCACCACCGGACTTTCTGCCTGCTGCTCCCAATTCCATGCCTGCATAAATCTGTCGCCCGACACATGAAAGGACGTATAACAATAAGCGGGAGGTGTGATTCTGATTCTATCGGTAAAACTCTCTATCAACACACTTGTCTCGACAGTAGAATATTCTTTCAATTCCTCATTCCACTGCTGAGTATCGTATGCGACTTTTATATCACGACTCAATACTTTCTGCTGACCATTTACAGTGAAATAATGTATCGGTTCAGCACTTCCGGCTACGCTTAATATCGTAGCCTCGCAATCGGATTCACCGTTATCCCAGACATCACTGATTTTAAAACGATATGGCAGATAATCTACAATCCATATATAATGCCTTGCAGAGCCATCTTCGATGATATATCCATAGTTACCGGATACACCGGACACAACCACTTGATTACTCTCATATTCTACATTTGAAATCTCTTCGGCATATCCTCCGCCAAGATTACTGTATCGGTAGATTTTCACATTGTGAGGATTCGCAGCATTGTACAACAAATCTACGCCACTTGTGTCGTAGATAACGTAAATCTTATCAAGCCCGGTGCTCTTCTCAGGAATCTCCTCAATAACTTTAAGAGAATTACCTCTAAATGATATGTCATCAGCATGTGCGCCTAATGCAGTCACACATAAAATAACGGAAGGTATATACTTGGAAAGAATCATAAAATCACTTACACTATAAAGTTTGAGGATCGTATATAAGAAGTTTGAGAATAGAATATGAATGGTGTTAAAGATTCTACATGAGTCGGCAATTAGGAATTCACCATCTAACAGAATCTTGCAACCATCTCATTATATAACGATTTAGGCTATATTGATATTGCCTAAATGCTGAAGTTAAGAATTAGGCGCACATATACTTGCGGTGGAATAGCAGTGAGGTCTGCAGCATTATAGCATACAGACCTCATAAGCTATAGTATCCCAACAAGTATTCCATGCAGCTGCGCAGGATTCCGATGCCCCCAAAAATCATGCGGCAGACGAACCATCACTTCGGAACAAAGGTTTCGAAGGTAGAATCATCATAATATATGGTGATTTGGATTACTTTTCGTGGATTTTGACGCATATTCTCTATTTGCCTTTGCAAATCCATAATTTTCAAATCAGACTCAAATATCTGGTTTTTCGCAGCATTAGCCTCTTGATTCGCATTATTTAAGGCCTCGAGATTCGAATAGATTCTTTCGCTTGAGGGCTCGTGCAGTTCTGCTGAATTTTCATTATCAAAATTTGACCCGAGAGCAGGCGACATCGCCTCTCTTCCGGCCGAGGGTCGGCCGGATATGGTGGATCCATTCCCAAGCGCAGGATTGGAGGAGACCTTCACAGGCCCTTCTCCGAAAAGTATCCACAAAACCGACAGATCCGGGAAAGCAGTATGTATCTGCTTCACCAGAGCATCGCTAATCTTCTTATTTCGTCCTGACAGCACCTGCGAGAGGGTAGGACGAGGGATGCCACACATATCTGCAAATTGCGAAGGCGTGAGGCCGTTCGTGTCAATGAAGAGTTTTAGGCGAGTGGCGAAATTTTCCTCCATAACGGGGTAATAATTTAGGTAATGATTTAGATTGCAAATGTAATAAATAAATTCCAAATTCACAACTCAATCAAACAAAATAAAATTTATATTTACAAATCATAATTGCAAATTCCGACGTTTATAGATTCTCATTCTCAAACACAGCGCATTAAAGTAAAAATTCAGTCATACTTCACACTAAACTAACTGATAGATCGATACATCGATAATTATCTCAATTTTACACCTTTTTATTAATCATAGGACGGAAAATATGTATTTCACTCCAAAAATATAGCCTAAACCACTCATATAGTGCAGAATAAATTAAATGTTAATATTTGTGATTTGCAAAATTCATGAATTATAATAGAATACAATTGAGAATTATGTTTCACGAATTTAGGTGTTCCACAACTCAAATAGTATGTATTTATAAATTCGAAATGTAAATATTGAAATAAACGCAAATGCAAATAACACTAATAATATACAAATTGAAATTGCTTTTGCAAACCACAGAACTCCTACAAATACCTCTGATTCAAAGATGCGAACTTTTGACCAATTTACAAAAACATCTCACTATTCCGTACGATCAAAAACTGCTAAGTAAATCATCCAACTCAGATTTCTATTCTCAAATTTCTACATTCATGACCAACTTCTCGACCAGATTACAAATTTTCGAATCTCAGAGCCTTTGGAATCTATCATTTCTACTTAACACTCTAACAATCCTTAAGTTAGGCAAGATTCACAGCTCTCCCCTATTTAACCATCCTACATTCTTTCCACCCTCTGCAACCTGCAAAATCGACAATTCTGCCTTAAATCACCTATACGGCCCCACTGCTGATTGCAGAGAGGAGCACCATCCACACTAAGAAACCAACCTGAATCGGATAAGTATCGAAATATATATAGGTCTCCCTGACTACATTGTGATTCTTTAGCTGAATACCTTTATTTAACATTATGGTAAGTATAATGTTATAAATGATAGTATCTGATTGTTCGTTATCTATGAGTCAATCTTATCGAAATCTTCTTTAGTTATCTCTCATTCTAAATGGCTTTTCCGATCAAACGCTATCCTCAGCCGGCAAGAGTGTCAACAAGTAATAACTTGCAACTATCGTTAACCCTACTTCAATCTTCAGTAATACTTCTCTTTCAAGTTCCGCTGCCTTATTTATAAGGCAGCCCACTGTTAGCTCTTCCATACACCAATAAGTATCACAACTGAGATTACTTCCCTAAAGACTCCATTAACCGACTGCTTCACCTAATCCATCAATAACTATCAATTATCCCCAGAATATGAGATTCCAATATTTGTGAAACATTCCTCACTTCTTCCCAAATATTCGATTCTCAGAATCACATCTTGGGCTAAATAATTTCGTGTGCTACAAAAGGAAAATTGTTACGGGACAGAGTCAATCTACATCTCAAGGTGGTTGAAGAGCTTTCGTAAAAAGTTTAAATCAACTCATCGAATAAAATCGTTTAGTCAATCAAGCATGAGGCTAAAGTGGACTTCACTACCTATAATATTTAGACCTGACTCAGCAGGATTATCTTTCAAGAATTTCACCATTCCATACTTCGACACCTCCGCCATTTTTACACATTCTACAAATTTTAGACTATCTATGAAACGACAATCATCTTCAACACTTCTACATTTTGGGAATAGCTTTATCACTTCAGAATCACTCTTTAATAAGAGAAGTATTTCATCCAACCCATGTTTAAAATAGACGGCCTTACCACCAGATAAAAAATGCTCTTCAAATATGATTTCCCAATCTTTACGACTGTGAATAATCCGACACTCATACGCATCTCGCTCTGCATTCATACACTTCTCAATAAGCTCATCTAATCCTATCAAACACAACTCCGAAAAGCTATTTATATATTTATATCCTACAGAATGCATGTCACAAATATCACGTAAACAATTCGAATTATCCGCTTCTTCAGTTGTCAAGAATAAGCTCTGAATACACTTCTGGAAACACTGTATATTGTCAGGATATGACACGTACAATCTACGTAAATATGCAGAGTCGACAAACCCGAATTTTGTATAGTATCTTCGTAGATGATCATCAGCAGGAATCAAGAACAGAAAATTATAATCTCTACTTATTGCAATGTTCTCAATATCCTTTATCATTCGCCCCATGATGCCCCTCCCCTGCATATCAACCTGCGTAGATAGACCGCATAGATATAACCCCTTTAAATTGGCATCTAAACCGTCACCTGACCTAAATGAATATACTATGCCATGCAACACAGCTACTATCTTTGAATCTACTGTGCATACCAGACTATTCATTGGATTAAAGTAATTATCCAATACCAAATCTACATATTCATCCGAATCACCGAAAGTAGACTTCCACATAGTTTTCATCTCATCCAGTTCTGTCAATTCCGGGTGTCGAATTATTTCTTTATTTTCAATTATTTCATCCATATTCCTAATGTATACTAATCCTTATACTTTAATGCGTATTTTCGAAAATATCATACGTCATTATCGCCGAAATATTGCTGCTATTTTAGTTATTCTATTGCGTATTCTAAAAGGGGAGAAGTCATGAAAACCATAACTTCTCCCCTCGTATACATCGTTAAATTTTTTACTTCAGACGCAGGAATGCATAACCGAATCTTTCTGCAGCTGCACGGCTCAATTCATCGCGGAATTCAGGTGCGGCTATCGATATCATTAGCTTTGCACGCTCCGCGAGATTCTTGCCTCTGAGGTCAACGATTCCGTGCTCGGTAGCGATGTAATTGGTCTGGAAACGTGTTGTCACCACACCGGCTCCGGGCGTCAGAATAGGTTTGATTTTAGTCGCACCCTTGTTGGTAGTAGAGAGCATAGCCAGAAATGATTTTCCACCCTCACTCTGTGAGCTACCGTAGACAAAGTCGTGTTGTCCGCCTACACTCGAAAAGATTTTTGTACCAATCGAGTCGGCACACACCTGCCCCGTAAGATCGATTTCCAGACACGAATTAATCGACATCACTTTCGGATTCTGCGCGATTATGAAGGGATTGTTGGTCCACGCCACATCTTTAAACACTATATCTTTATTATAGTTCATATAATCATATAGCCGGCGTGAACCGAGAGCCAGAGAGGCCACAGATTTTCCGGGCATCACCATCTTCTCTGAGTTATCTATGATACCCTTTTCAAGCAGTGGCAGCACACCATCCGTCATAGCCTCCGTATGCAATCCGAGATGTTTATGATTCTCCAGTGCGCGTATCACAGCATTCGGAATTCCTCCGACACCTATCTGCAATGTTGCCCCATCAGGAATATGCTCAGCAATGAAGTTGCCGATTCTTATCTCCTTCTCGGTCGGCACAGCTGTAGGTACTTCGATCAGAGGATCATCCACTTCCACGATGGCTGACAACTGCGATACATGTATTACCGGGTCGCCGTATGAGAATGGCATATGAGGATTGACCTGAGCTATCACTCTATCGGCGCATTCGGCTGCAGCTGTCGCAAGGTCAGCCGACACACCGAAGCTCACATATCCCTCCTCATTGGGCATGGAGCAGTTGAGCAATGCCACATCTACCCTGCACGTACCATCGCGGAACAGAGCTGGTACCTCACCCAGGAATCGCGGTATCATTGAGCCATATCCCTCGGCGATATATTGCCGCACAGCATTCGACACAAAGAATGACTCCACATTGAAGTTATCCTTAAATTCCGGCTTGCAATAAGGAGCGACACCCTTTGTCACTGCAAATGCAGAATAGAGCGTCACATCGTGCAGTTCATGGCCACGTCGAGCCAGTGCCTCCACAAGTACTTCAGGCGTCGAAGTGCTGCCCTGAATATACACATGGTCGCCCGATTCTATCAGTTTCACCGCCTCATCAGCGGTCATATAATTTATCTTATCCATACGTCTCAAATTTTAGACAGCCCTATGGGGAGTGCGGATTATGCTTCACATTCAATCCGCACGCTCCATAGGGCTCGATAGTGGGTTATATACTTATGCAAATACTATTTTCTCTGTCTCCTCATGAAGAGCACAGGGCTTCGATTCGTGCAGACACTTATGGTCAGCATCAAACTGACGCAGGCGCGATTCAAGGCGTTCCATATCTTCGGCTGAAGATATCATCGATACCGTCACACGTATCCCCTCCTGCTCACTGCCTGTAGAGGGCAACGAAATCGAGCTCACACCATAGCGCATAAGCTCACGCTGCAGATCCACACCACGCATATTCGGATAGCCTACCGTGAAGAAGAAGCCATCAGATATCGGGCGGTCGCCATCAATACTGTATACTATATGGAACCCATTCTCCACGAAATGGCGCTTCACAATCTCCGCACGACGTCCATACTCCGATGAATGGGCCACAAAATTCAGCTCACCCTTCACGGCAGCCTCCATCATGCCGGCAAGGGCATACTGGGCCGAATGTGTAGCACCCGACGATGCGCAGTAAAGCACACCATATATATATGCGTCGCCAAATGCAGGCATCTCATAGAATTTCTCAAGATACGCATAATGGCGCCCATACACCTCCGGGCTCATGCACACCAACGCTATACGCTGACCCGCATAACTGAATATCTTGGAGGCCGACACAAGTAGGATGTAATTATCCGTATACTTCGCCACTGTAGGTATATAGGGAGCTTGATAAGGCTGACTGAAGTCAGAGCGGAAGTCCATGCCCATATAAGCCAGGTCTTCAAGCACTATCACATCATACTTGGTGGCAAGCCGACCGATAATCTCAAGTTCCTCATCAGTCAGATTGGTCCATGCAGGGTTATTCGGGTTAGAATAAATCATGGCCGTGATTCTTCCCGACTTCATCTCCTCTTCGAGGCGTGCCTCGAGCGCTTTGCCACGATAGTTATAGATGTCGAATGACTGCATGCGCAATCCAAGCAGCTTTGCCTGATGGCGCTGTGCCGGGAAACCGGGATTCAAAATCAGTAGCGTATCCTTCTGTTCAAGACGCTGCTTAAGCAGAAGCATCAGAGTGAAACTACCCTGCATTGAGCCTACAGTAGGCACTATCCCCTTGGCCGGCACATCTATCCCCATGAATGCTTCAAGGAATTTATGCCCCGCCTCTTTCAGAGCCGGTATGCCGGCGATGTCGGGATACTTGTTTGCCACTCCGCTGCGCAGAGCTGCGCATTCTGCCTCTATGCCCACCTCCTCGGCCGGCAGACCCGGATTGCCGATTTCAAGATGCACACACTTGTCGGAGGTAGCGACTTCAAGCTCTGCTGCCACTGAGCATATCTGACGTATTGTAGCTGTCGATACATCAGGTATCGATAATTTCTTCAGGATTGAATCAAGAATACTATTGTCTACAGGAAACATTAGAAAGAATAAATATGGAAACTTTACTATTCATTCCATCGCCGCCAGGATTGCCCTGCGAAGGCTCACTTCGCAGGGCTACCCCGACAGAGATGCGTTTTAAATCAAGTTTTAAATCAAGATAGAGCTGTCGGCCAGACTTACTTTATAGCCTGCGCACGCTCCCAACCCTCACGGAAGGCCTTGAGATTGCTCTCTACCATCGCCTCACCTTTGCGGCCGAAGATTTTGCGGATTCCCTCCTCAATCTTCGACTTCTCCATACCCTCTATGAAGGGGGCGCACGCACCGAGAAGCACCATATTGGCCGCTCTCGGACTTGCCACCTCCTTGGCCACGGCATCCATATCGAACGCCACCACGTGCGGCAGAGCCTCAAGCTCAGCCATCACATCCGCCATGTCAGGATAATCAGGTATATTGTTGAAGGGTGTAGTGTTGGTCACCACCCAGCCATTTTTAGAAAGATACGGTAGATAACGCAGCGCCTCCATAGGCTCGAGCGACACTATCAGGTCGGCACCACCAAGGGCGATGAGGTCGCTTGCTATCGGCGAGCTGCTCAGTCTGAGGTTAGATTGCACATCACCGCCTCGCTGCGACATGCCATGCACTTCGGCCTGCTTGAGATGAAGTCCCTCATCAAGAGCTGCCGCCCCGAGAATCGTGGCGATTGACAGGATGCCCTGGCCTCCGACGCCTGCCAGAATTATATCTGCTTTCATTGTGTTGTAGTAGTGTTACTTCTGATTTAAGGTTATTTCTTCGACGAAGCATGACGACGCGCGGTCTGGATGCATTCGCGGCGGCTCACAATCACCGACAGTCCGGCATACTCTATCTCCTCACGGAAGAGTGCCTTCATCTGCTCCACATTCTTGGGCAGCGAATCAATAGTGCGCACATGTGCCGGATCAGCTCCAAGGCCAAGACAGATATCCTCGAGTTTACCTGTGCCCTGCGAATCCTGACCACCGGTCATGCCCGTAGTCAGATTGTCGGAGATTATCACCGTCATGGGGGTATTCTCATTGATGGCGTCAAGCAATCCGGTCATGCCTGAATGTGTGAATGTCGAGTCGCCGATTATAGCCACTGCAGGATGCTGGCCGGCATCAGCCGCACCCTTGGCCATTGTGATTGATGCGCCCATATCCACACAGGTGTCGATGGCATTGAAGGGTGAAAGGAATCCCAGAGTATAGCATCCTATATCACCAAACACTTTCGGATTCTCATACTCCTCAAGCACGCCGTTGAGCGCCGCATACACATCGCGGTGGCCGCAACCCTGGCAGAGTGCCGGCGGACGCGGACGCGTCACCTGCGATGCAGCCTGCACCTCCACCTCCTTCAGACAGTCAAGATCACTCTTCACCTTAGCCAGTCCGGCACGCACAAGGTCAGGTGTAAGCTCGCCGGTCAGATTCAACTCTCCGCTCAACTTGCCATATACCTTGCCGGTGCGGTCGAGCACACCGCGTATTTTACGCTCGAGCAGAGGCTGTCCCTCCTCGATGACCATCACAGCATCACACTCATCAAAGAGCTTGCCAATCAACTTTGTCGGCACAGGATATTGCGAAATCTTCACTGTCGGGAAAGGAATACCCTCCGGGAAGACCTCCTTGACATAGTTCCAGGCCAGGCCGCTCACCACGAGTCCAAGCGACTTGTCGGCGCCATCGATATAAGCATTAAAGGGGGATGTCTCAGCCGCCTCTTCAAATCGCTTATAGTCATCGAGCAACACCTTATAACGCTGTTTTGAAATCGCAGGCATCAATACCCACTGACGCGGATTGCGCGGATAATGAAGCGTATTCTCGGCAGAGGGTTCGGAGTCGACCTCCACCACCGCGCGGCTATGGCTCAGGCGTGTCACCAGGCGCACCATAACAGGGATGGCAAACTTCTCCGACATCTCAAAACCATAACGCGCCATATCATAGGCCTCCTGCTGATCTGAAGGCTCAAGCACCGGCATAAGGGCGAAATCAGCATAGAATCTCGAATCCTGCTCATTCTGCGACGAATGCATCGAGGGGTCATCGGCTGCTATGACAAGCAGACCGCCGTTGGCACCGGTCATGGCCGAGTTCACAAACGCATCGGCAGCCACATTCATGCCCACATGCTTCATCGACACTATGGCACGCTTGCCGCAATATGACATTCCCAGAGCCTCCTCCACGGCAGTCTTCTCATTGCTGCTCCAGTGAGAGTGAAGATGACGCTCACGTGCCACCTCATTGCCCTGCACAAATTCCAGAATCTCGGTCGATGGTGTGCCCGGATAGGCATACGCCCCCGACAGACCGGCATTGATGGCTCCCAGAGCCAGGGCCTCATCGCCCAATAAGAGTTTTTTCGTTTTCATGTACTATTAGATTCGCCGAGCTGACGACTATGTCTGACAATGATATCCGACACTCTCCTCAGCATTCGGCCATGGACAAACTTTCAATGCGCAAATATACGTAATTTAGTCCGCTTTCAAAACAGTTTCTTTAGCAATTTTTTATGTTTTTCAGCATATTCATCATGTTTTCAAAATACTTATTAACATAAAATTCGTAAATATCACTTTTTTTTATTTCATCGTTCGAATCTCTCATGATTTTTTATTAACTTAGCGGTGCAAACCATTTCCCACCCCGTGTGTCAGAATGGCAAGAGTATATAACCCGAAGGCCCCTCTCCAGCATCACGGTGGCATTCTCTGACGCACGATGTGGTTATGGAGCGCATTGATTCTTCCACATCCATGACACAGGAATCCGCGCACTATCGTCCCCGATAGCACGTCGATTCATAAAACTTAATAACGAATATAAAACCAAACATCTATAAGACTATGTTTAAGAAAATGTTCTTAGCTGCCGCAGTGGCTCTCACAGCCCTTTCGGCTTCCGCAGTCCTCCCCTCTGTGACACTGACCGACATCAACGGCAACACTGTCGACACCTCAACTCTCTCTAACGACGGCAAACCGATGATCATCTCCTTCTTTGCCACCTGGTGCAAGCCCTGCATGCGCGAGCTCAAGGCCATCCACGAAGTCTACCCCGACTGGCAGGATGAGACCGGCGTACGCCTCATCGCTGTAAGCATCGACGAGGGTCAGAACGCCCAGAAGGTAAAGCCCCTCATCGAAGGCAAGGGATGGAGCGACTACCAGGTGCTCCTCGACCCCTCAAATGAATTCAAGCGTCAGCTCGGCGTCAATGACATTCCTCACGTCTTCGTGGTCGATGGCAATGGCAACATCGTCTGGAATCACCAGGGATACGTAGATGGCGGCGAAGAGGATATCCTCGAGGCTGTGCAGGCTGCTGCCCAGAAATGACCCGTAATCAATAGACTCACCCGCAATGAGTTCTATACCTCACCTGGACTTGATATAATAATATTGCATATGTATGGTAGACCCCGCCGAGGGGACTACCATACATCTATAGTTTAAATAAACACCCTTCTAACATCATGCCCAATAATTCTTTCCGCGCAGCTATTCCGCTACTTTTCGCCGCAATGGCTATGCCGGCTTGGTCAGCTGAAAATCAAGCTGATAAGAATGATTCCGTGATGCTTGTTCCGCGCACTTACATGGGCCAGACCATCAATGTGCAGGAAAGCATGCAGGATTTCACGCCAAAGAATCCATCCTGGTGGAGCCAGGTCAGAGCCACCGGTAGCATCCAGACTGAATTCATGGCTCCAATGGATGATTCATCGCTCGACATCAAGGCAGCCGACTATCCTGCAAGAGTGCTCAACAACACATACTTCGACTTCACTGTCAACGCACCCTACATCTCTGCCGGCGCAAGATTCCAATTCACAAAATGGCCGCTCCCGGGGTTTGAAGAGAAGACTATGCCCGGCTTCGCAGGATGGGGCATACCATATTTCTGGGCAACCGGTAAATATAAGTGGGCACAGCTCACTGCGGGTGACTTCTACGAGCAGTTCGGCTCCGGCCTCATCATGCGCACATATCAGGAACGCGCTCTCGGTGTCGACGGTGCAATACGTGGTGCCCGACTCAAACTCAATCCCGGCCGAGGTGTCTACCTGACTGCCCTCACCGGTAAGGAACGCCGATTCTGGAAGCATACCCCCGACCTCATCTGGGGTGCCGATGCCGAATGGAGTCTGCATGAGTCATTTGCCAATGCTTTCTCGCCGCAATATGGTGTGACGCTCGGTTTCTCATACGTGGGCAAACACGACAAACGTGGCAACGGCTCAAATGTCACCACCATCCTTGGCGATCAGGAATATCGTCTTAACTTCCCCACCACAATCGCAGCTTTCGATGGCCGCGTCAATGCCCGCCTCAAGGATTTCACAATCCTTGCAGAGTATGCCACAAAAAACAATGACCCCAACGCTGTAAACAACTACATCTACAAGCGCGGTCATGTAGAATTGCTCTCTCTCTCGTACGCCGCCAATGGATTCAGCGCATATGTGCAGGCCAAGCGCAGCGAGAACATGGCATTCCTGTCTGACCAGGAGGAGCAGACCAACGCTTTCATCAACTACCTCCCGGCATTCACCAACACACAGACCTATACGCTCGCAGCCCTATATCCTTACGCCACCGACTATAATGGCGAATGGGCCTATCAGGCTGAGCTGCGCTATCTCTTCAAGCGCAACACTCCGCTGGGCGGAAAATATGGCACCAACGTAAAGCTCTCCGGCTCATACATCGCCGACCTCTACAACCAGGCTCCTCTCGGACCGAAAGTTGAGGTGACAAATCCTGACGGCACAGTCTCTGTGCTCGACAAAGACCCCACTCAGGTAGGCACAAACGGCTACGGCGCCCCCTTCTGGAAAGCCGGCGGTCTGCGTTACGCCGACATCAACTTCGAGATCAGCAAGAAACTCAGCCGCAAAGTGCAGCTCACATTCTTCTATCTCTTCCAGCGTCTGAACTACGACAAAATCTTCGGACACCCCACCGAACATGGAGGCGAAGAGATGGTGACAGCCAACACCTTCATTCTTGAGGGTCAGTGGAAGATCGCCAAGCGCACTCAGCTGCGTTGGGAGGTGCAGTATCTTACCACTCATCAGGACGACAAAGACTGGGTATGCGCGCTGGCAGAGCTGTCGCTGGCTCCTCACTGGATGTTCACGCTATCTGACAACTATAACTGCGGCGTGACAAAGGAGCATTACTACACAGCGATGGTCACCTACAACTACCGTGCTAACCGCTTCGCCCTCTCATTTGCCCGCAACCGCGCAGGCTTCAACTGCTCAGGCGGCGTATGCCGCTGGGTGCCCGCATCTAAAGGCATCTCTCTAAGCTATAACTACACTTTCTAATTCTCTCTTCACGTCTTTATATAGTTATGTTTAATTCAAGACACTTCAATTCCATATCCATATGGGGCGCGCTTTGCGTGGCCGGCGGATTGATGACCGCCTGCGATGATGTGCCCGAAGCTGACCGCTTTATCGAGGTCGAGCGCCCGGTCGTGGCGCGCAAAGTCCTGATTCAGGAATTTACGGGCCTGAACTGCGTCAACTGTCCCACAGGCGCAGCAAAGGTGCATGAGATTCAGGAGTACTATCCGAATTCTGTAATCGCTGTCAGCCTGCATCCCGGAGGCACCGGATTCAGTGGCCCGATTGGTAATTTCAGTCTTAACACCGACCTGTCGCGTGTATACTACGATTACTTCACTCCCGCCGGCTTCCCGGCTGCTATGATTGACGGCTCCACTCCCGAGACTAACGTCAATCTCTGGATGGGCGCCGTGTCAAAGCGTATCAGCGTGCCTGCTCCGGCCGAAATCTCACTTCAGTCTGACTACGACGATGCCTCGCGCAATCTCACCATCAACTACGAGGTCGACATCAACAATGTCTACTCCCAGAATCTCAACATCAATCTCTGGATTGTAGAGAGTGGCATAGTGGGTCCGCAGAAGTCCGGCAATCGCCTGATTTTCGATTATGTGCATAATCACGTGTTCCGCACATCTCTCACCGGAGACTGGGGCACAAGCATCGGCAACTACTTCATTCCCGAGCAGACCATCACCGGCTCAGCCTCAATCCAGCTCGATGAGAAGTGGAAACCCGAGAACTGCCATATCGTGGCATTCCTGATGAACGATGCCAAAGAGGTGCAGCAGGCCGAGGAGATCGCTGTGATTGCCGAGGCTGCTGAATAAGCACCCTCACAGGTAGATTCCATACCTTAAACCCTATACCTAACCCAAATTCACAACTCTAACCAAGGAGACTTTATGAAACGATTCTTTCTTTCTCTCTCCATGATCCTGGTGGCCATCTGCGCACTTGCGGCCGATGCCGTCAACTGGACCATAACTCTTGTGGATGACAATACGGATCACCCGGCTATCAAGATGACAGCCGTCGTCAACCCGGGTTATCATCTCTATGCCGTCGACAACCCTGCCGGAGGTTCGATGCCTCTGAAATTCTATTTCGACGTCAAGGGATGCAAGACCGTAGGTCAGCCCTCAGCCAATAAGAAATACACCACTGAATTCGACGACATCTTCGAAGTCGACCAACACTTCTATGATGGCACAGTGGTCTTCACCCAGAAGCTGCAGCCCACTGCAAAAGACTTCAGCGTCAATGTCGAGATTCAGGGACAGGCCTGCAACGACACTGGATGCGTGCAGGTAGGTGATGCCAAGATGCTCAAAGGCAAATTTGCCGGAGCTAAAGAAGACGAGGCTGCCGCCAAGGCTGAAGAGAATGCCGAAGTCAACGCTCTCACCGAGATGACCGACTCACTTCAGCAGGCTGAACCCTTCATGACCCCCGAAGCCAATCTTTCAGGCGTAGAGGCCAATAAATCATGGTGGGACAACGTTGAGGCTGAACTGCGCGTATTTGAGGATGCTCCCGAGCAGCAGAGCCGCTCACTGTGGTATATCTTCATCGCAGGCTTCATCGGTGGATTGATCGCTCTGGTAACCCCCTGCGTATGGCCGATGATACCGATGACTGTGTCATTCTTCCTCAAGCAGAACAAGAGCCGCTCAAAATCTGTAGGCACCGCCGCCATTTATGGCCTCTCAATCATCGTCATCTATGTGGTGCTCGGCTTGGCAGTGACTATCATCTTCGGCGCATCAGCCCTGAATGAGCTTGCCACATCGGCCCTGTTCAACATCATATTCTTCCTGCTGCTCGTAGTGTTCGCCATCTCATTCATGGGTGGTTTCGAACTCACTCTTCCGGCATCATGGACCAATAAGATGGACTCGAAGGTTGATACCACAACCGGTCTGCTCTCAGTCTTCTTCATGGCCTTCACGCTCGTGCTCGTGTCATTCTCGTGCACAGGTCCCATTATCGGCACTCTTCTTGTAGAGGCTGCCGCCACGAGCAACTTCGTATCTCCGGCCATCGGAATGTTTGGCTTCGCGCTCGCTCTTGCACTCCCCTTCACACTCTTCGCAATGTTCCCCACCATGCTCAAGGCCATGCCTAAGAGCGGCGGATGGATGAACACCGTGAAGGTAGTGCTCGGCTTCCTCGAGCTCGCTCTTGCTCTGAAGTTCCTGTCGGTGGCCGACCTCGCCTACGGCTGGCGCATTCTCGACCGTGAGGTGTTCGTTTCACTCTGGATCGTGATCTTCTTCCTGCTCGGCGTTTATCTGCTCGGCAAGCTCCGCTTCCCTCACGATGATGAGGTAGAGAAGACTGGTGTAACACGTTTCCTTCTCGCCTGCGTGTCGTTTGCTTTCGCAGTCTACATGTTGCCCGGCCTCTGGGGCGCTCCGCTCAAGAGCATCTCAGCATTCTCGCCCCCCATCAGCACCCAGGATTTCTCACTCTATGAAGGTGAGGTTCACGCCCAGGTAGATGACTTCGAAGAGGGTATGCGCATGGCCCAGCAGCTCAATAAACCCGTGCTCCTCGACTTCTCCGGATACGGATGCGTAAACTGCCGCAAGATGGAGGCTGCCGTATGGACTGATCCCGATGTGAAGTCCACCATCGACAACGACTACGTGCTCGTCACTCTCATGGTCGATGAGAAGAAAGCTCTTCCCGAGCCCATCAAGATCACCGAGAAAGATGGCACACAGCGCACCCTCCGCACCTACGGCGACAAATGGAGCTACCTGCAGCGTTCCAAATTCGGAGCCAACGCACAGCCCTTCCATGTGATTGTCGACAAGAATGGTCAGCCGCTTGCTCCGGCATTCGTCTACAAAGAGGATGTGCCCGGCTACAAGGCCTTCCTTGAAATGGGTAAGACCAATTTCGCAAAATCGAAATAATCCCGATTCCATACTCTATATCTAAAGAGGGCCGCCGATTCAAGATGAATCAGCGGCCCTCTCACCAAATTATCAAATAAGCTCCTCCGATAGACCGATGTTATAGTTGGTCATAAAAGTTGTTTAAACTTAAACTGTCATGAATTATATGAGAATTCTCTTGATTGGCGCCCTGTGTTGCGGCGGATGTAATATCACTACAATCCTTGCCAAATCACCCTACGAGGCATATATTGACTCGGCTGAGAACTATGTAAAACGCGAACGCTATGCCGATGCTGCGCGATGCTATCGCGAGTCGCTGCGCATCAATCCCGGATCGCCGCTCAACTCCAAAATATTTGCCAACCTGGGGGTATGCCTCACCGGAGCCGGCGAATATACCGAAGCCCTCGAGGCATTCGATGTGGCGCTTGTGCGCGAGCCGGAGTCAACATCCATACTCAACTCACGCGCCCGCACCTGGCTGCTGATGAATAAGCCCGAGAATGCGATGACCGACCTCGACACTTCGTTAGCTATTGACTCCCTGCAGCGCGAGCCTCTGCGAATGCGTGGCCAACTCCACATGCTCTCCCATAATCAAGCCAAGGCAGCCACCGACTTCAAATCACTCGCCCTTAATTTTCCTGACGAAGCCTGGGGATATGCCGGACAAGCGCAATGCCTCATGGCCGGCAATAATTATTCCGACGCAATTCCACTACTCGAAAAGGCGATAGAGATTGACGACAATCCCGACTTCATCACCAGTCTTGCCACAGCTCAGATAGAGACCGAACATCTCCAGGAAGCCAAAGAGACACTGCGCGAAGCCATACGCCGCCACCCGCGCGAAGCCTCGCTATACATAGTCCGCGCCATACTCCACACTCGGCTCTACGAAAATGAAGCCGCAGCCCTCGACAAGAAAATGGCTATCGATCTTGGTGCCGACCCCACCGCAGTCGAAGCCCTCCTGCCCTCGCGCAAATCACGATAAATTCCCAATACGCATACAGCATCCGAACTTTTGTAAATGTCGATTTTTGAATTAATTTTTATCCACGGAACCCCCTTTATCGCTATATTTAACATTACAAAAGTTAAAATATTTGCCAATCTCATTTTTAATATCTAAATTTGTCGGCGTAATGGCGATGCATCCGATTGAAGAGCAATCATGATTATTGCATCATTATAATGATGTCGGCAGATTTTTAGCTTAATACCAATCTGCGGCATTCAATATAATACGGAACCCGGTGAGAATCCGGGACAGTACCCGCTGCTGTAAGTCATCAAAAGCCCGGAAGGAAGATCAATTTCCAAACGGGCCCGACAAGGAGGACCGCCTGAATGCCATTGGCTTCAAGCCTAACAATATCGCAAGGTCACAATTTCCATACCTGCCGATATTCAGTTTGTGCACGCTGAGAAGGTGCGGTTCTTCATGATAAGTCAGAATACCTGCCATTATATCTGCCATCTGCAGTATCCCTCAAATCTTGCTACTGACTCTTTTCTTGGCTTTTTTTGAGTGATATTTATCATTGCGCCTACGGGATTATGGGCACCTCTGACTTATCATCTTTTCAAGTCTCTTCACAACGAGACAACGGTAATTCTCAGACTATCCTGCTGGAGTCGCCTCACCATTAAGCGGCACACCATACACTATCCCGTACGCACCATATGATATGGCGCATACGGGATTTTTTATGTAGAATACACACCTGACATCAAATGATTCATCTCAAACTGCCACTCCTGGTCAGTCTCAATATCGTAGCCTGCTCTTACCTCGCAGCAGCTGCTTCTGAGGCCAATAGCAAGCCCCATGCTTTGGCATCCGATTCGGTGGGCACACAACTTCAAGAGCTCGTGGTCACTGCATCCGCACCTGCTGATGAAGTCATCCCGGCTCAATATCTAAACGGGGAAGAATTGGAGCGCCTTAACTCCAACAGCATCGCTGATGCACTCAGGTATTTCTCCGGTGTGCAGGTAAAGGATTATGGTGGAGTCGGAGGTATAAAGACTGTGAATATCCGCTCTATGGGCACAAACCACACCGGCGTAGTCTACGACGGCATAGAACTTGGCAACGCACAGAACGGCCAGATTGACCTCGGCCAATTCTCGCTCGACAATATCGAGGCAATATCTCTGCACAACGGGCAGCGGTCACAAATTCTTCAACCGGCGAAAGACTTCGGCTCAGCCGGCACAATATATATCCGCACCCGCACACCACATTTCGAAGAGGGTGAAACTTATCATCTGCGCGCCACAGTACGCACAGGCTCTTTCGATCTTATCAACCCATCGGCCCTACTTGAATTGCGTCTAAGCAGAACTGTCAACATGTCGTTCTCGGCCGAGTGGCTCAACTCAAGCGGCAAGTATAAATTCAGATACCGGCGTGTCAATCCGGCAGGCGAACTCGCCTACGACACCGTAGCCATACGCGAAAATGGCGATATCAACGCCACTCGACTTGAATGCAACGTCAATGGCACTCTGCAGCATGGGGAATGGCACGCCAAAGTCTATAACTATAATTCCGAGCGCGGAGTTCCGGGAGCTATCGTCAACAACGTCTGGAGGCGCGGTGAGCGTATATGGGACACCAATTCATTCGCGCAGGCATCCGTCAGACTCGACTATCCAAGATTCTCAACCCTCAACAATGCAAAATATTCATTCTACCGCACCCACTATGTCAACAACGATGACAAGCAGGTAAAAATCGACAACCTCTACCGCCAGCGCGAGATCTACATCTCTTCAGCCAATGAATATCAGATTCTTCCGGCGTGGCGTACCTCTCTGAGCTACGACTTCCTATATAATTCACTCGATGCCGACGTATATGGGTTCGCCCGGCCCGACCGTTTCTCGAATCTACTGTCAATCGCTACAGCCATATCGCTCGACCGATTCAAGGCGCAGGCAAGTGCTCTGGCTACTTTCATCCACGACAGACTCCAGGGCCAGGAGGCTCCGGCCGACAAGCATGTCGTCACGCCCGCAGTATATTTATACTTCGCACCATTCAGAAGCAATCCTGATTTCTCAATCCGGGGCTTTGTGAAGCAGTCTTTCAGAATGCCCACATTCAATGACCTCTATTATGCAGATATGGGCAACTCTAAACTTAACCCCGAACGCGTCACTCAATATAATCTCGGACTCGCTTATATCCATTCGTCATCACATTCATTTGTGACACAGGCACGCCTGAGCGCCGATGGATATATCAACCGTGTCAAAGACAAGATTGTGGCCTATCCCAAAGGTCAGCAATTCAGATGGACAATGCTTAATCTTGGACTTGTGGATATCAAAGGGGTCGATGTGTCAGGTCTGATAACTTTCAAGGCTTTACGCGAATTCTACCTCACTCTCAGGGCTCAATACACTTACCAGCACGCCATCGATATCACTAATCCGGCCGACAATTATTATCGTCACCAGATTCCCTACATCCCGCATCACAGCGGTTCGGCTGTGGCAAATCTTTCGTGGCGTGACCTTAATGTCAACTACAGCTTCATCTACGTCGGCGAGCGCTACAATCAACAAGAGAACATCCGGTATAACTACACCCAGCCATGGTATACCTCTGACGTCTCTGTGTCATACGATTTCAGATTCCGCAGCGTAGCCCTGCGATGTCTGCTGGAAGTCAACAATCTGCTGAGTCAGGATTATGACGTGATTATAAATTACCCGATGCCGAAACGCAATTACCGCCTTACACTGACAGTACAGATATGAAGATACGCAAAGATACGATACGCCGCAATCAAGTGATTGCGCGCATAATGGCGGTCGGGGCCTGCAGTGCCCTGATGCTCAGCAGCGCGTGCAGGCATGATGAGCTTGTGGTGCCTACTGAATATGATATCATTCCTGAATCTCCGGACGATGCCACACGCATACGCGGATTCTATCTCGTCAATGAAGGAAATATGGGATCAAATAAATGCACTCTCGATTATTTCGACTATTTCACCGGTCTTTACGCACGCAATTTCTATGCCGAACGTAATCCCACGGTCATAAAGGAACTCGGCGATGTCGGAAATGATATCGGCATCTACGGCTCCAAACTCTACGTAGTGGTCAACTGCTCACATAAGGTGGAAGTGATGGACGCCTACACGGGCATACGCATCGGACAAGTGGATATTCCCAACTGCCGATATGTGAGATTCTATCGTGGCAAGGCCTACGTAAGCTCATATGTCGGACCGGTGCTCATTGATCCGGATGCACCGAAAGGGGCCGTATATGAAGTCGACACCACATCTCTAAAGGTCACTGCCAAAGTGAGCGTGGGATATCAGCCCGAAGAGATGGAAATCATCGATGACTACATGTATGTGGCAAACTCAGGAGGCTACAGGGCTCCGAACTATGACAACACAGTGTCGGTGATTCAGATGGTAGATTTCAAGCAGGTGCAACAGATACCTGTCGGCATCAATCTTCACCGCGTCAAACAAGACAAATTCAAAAAGCTCTGGATCACCTCACGCGGCGACTACATGAGCCGTCCGTCAAGACTCTATGTACTCGAGAAGAAGAAGGGCTACAACCAGATGGTGGTCACCGACACTCTTCCCATCGCATGCTCCAATATGGCCATACATGGTGATTCTCTCTATTTCTATGCCACTGAGTGGAACAACTACACATCAACCAACTCTATCAGCTATGGCATTATCGACACCCGTACAAAACAGCTCGTGTCGACAAACTTCATTACCGATGGCACAGAAAAGTCTATCACCATACCCTACGGCATTGCCATACATCCCGAGACAGGCGATATTTTCGTGACAGATGCCAAGAACTATGTATCATCCGGCACCCTCTACTGCTTCTCCGCCTCGGGTAAATGCAAATGGAGTGTGCGCACCGGCGACATTCCTGCTCACATCGCATTCTTACCAAGGCAATGACAAAGGGATATAGTCGCAAGACCCTAATCACGAATCCTCATCCTACGTCAAAACAACTTCCTGACGCCCACAAATGACTCATAACACACCACATATATTCCCTCTCCACCGCAGGTCAATCCACGCGGGCTTCTACGCTTTGGTTCTGAGCGCACTATCCTCTGGCCTTGGCTCATGCACACAGGACCCTCCCATGGTGAGTCTCGGCATAGATGATTTCTATCGGATAGAGCGTATGCGTAAACTTCATTTATCGCCTGCCCTCACCGGCGAACAATATGAATGGATTATTCAAGCCCCCGATGGATCACTCCACGACCACTCTTCTTCAAAAGACTATCTATTTCTTGCCTCCGAGGAGGGGGAATATTCCGTAGACTTCAAAATTATAGACGATGCCACTCCCTATGACTATCATTTCACCATACAGGTAGTGCATGAAGAAATAGAATACTCTCCATATATATCAAAAGTATTGGAGTATTGTCCGGCTCCGGGACAATTCATAAATGAGATGCCAATGTATGAGGAGGGCGACACTTATGCCGACATCCTGAAGAAGGCAGAGGAATCAATATCTGGCAAGAATGACATCATGATCTCTCTCGGGGGATATGGCGGGTATGTGACTTTCGGATTCGACCACACCGTAATCAATTCGCAGGGCAATGACTTCCGCATTTGGGGAAATGCATTCTACGAACTCACTCAACCCGATGAGAAAGGGGGCTCGGCCGAACCGGGAATCGTAATGGTCAGCTACGACACAAACTGCAACGGTCTACCCGATGATGAATGGTATGAACTCGCCGGCAGCGACTACAATAATCCATCAACCCTGCATGACTACCGGATAACCTATCATCGACCAGACCCCGCGCGACAACCTATAGGAGATACTTCGGGATTTCTGACTGACCTCTACTACATCCCCTGGCAAGACTCTGAGGGAGCGACCGGATACGTAGCGCGCAATAGCTTCCACATGCAGGATTATTATCCTAAATGGATTGATGCTGACGAGCTGACATTCTCTGGCACACGCCTCCCCGCAAACGCACGCGACCTTAGCGGCACCGGCACTTACTTCGTACTCTATAGCTTCGCGTGGGGTTATGTCGACAACCATCCCAATGATTTCGCCGATCTGAATAGTTTCGACATCTCCTGGGCCGTCGATGGCAATGGCCGGAAGGTTAATCTTCCTGGAGTCGATTTCATACGTGTCTACACCGGCATCAACCAATATTGCGGTTGGCTGGGGGAAACATCTACAGAGATCTGTCGTGCGCAAGATCTGAATATCATTGACCCTCAGAGCGTGATTCCTGATCCTCTATCTTCAGATTAGATACTGGTCAGCCCAGTCACTACCAGCAACGTCAATACACAACATAACCAAATATATAATCTTATGAGAAAACGACTACTTATCTCCACATTTCTACTTGCAGCCATGGCCTCTGCCAGGGCTGACTACAATGTGGACTTTTCCCGAATCCGTCATTGGGCCGGAAGTGGCGACAATGAGGCTGCACTCGTAGTGCAGTTCCTGGATGAATACGACAGGACCGGATATGTCTGGGGATTCCGATGGCCCGACGGAGCGGAGCCCACCGGCGAAGAGATGATTCGTGCTATCGCTGCCGAATCTGATGATTTCTGCGCATTGATTCAATTCACCGGTGGCATGGGATCCACTCTTGATGGAGTGGGCTACAGTCGTGACAATGCCATCCTTCATCAACTCTGGTACGACTATGAATCGGCTGCGGCCGACCCCTACATCATGTTTGGGTTCGATGAGCCCAATACACTGATGAGTCAATCGCACTCTCCCGGCCCGGAGGCTCTGACATTGTGCACCAATGCCATCGAAGCTGCCTCCCTCTCCCACATCATCGAACATCCCCTCAACCAACGTGTCTTCGGGTATCCGGCCTACGACTACGACTGGTGGGTGGCCGCGCAGACGGCCCCAGACATGCGTTGGAATGCAGGCTGGTACACCGGCTACTGGAGCTACTGGCTCGGTGCTGAAGGTGTCAACGTAAGCGAATTCTCTTATTCCGGCCTCGGAATGTCGAGCGTAAAATTACGCCATAAGGATGTCAACGCATGGAAATTCATGCCTCTCGACGGTCCGGTCAATCCTGATAACTATGTCATCGGCACCGCAAGCTCAAAGGCTCCCTGGGGTAATTCTGTCGATTACGTTCACTTCCTCTCCACCACATCTATCGACTCGCCAGCGATGGATAATAATGCCGATCCTGAGATTTTCACTATCGAAGGTCAGCGCATCACCCTAATCCACGACCTCAATTCATTGCCTCATGGCATTTACATAATCCGCCAGAATGGGAAGGCCAAAAAGATTATAATCGGCTAACCCCTCCCGCAGTTTCAATCAGTTCAATGACTTAAATATCTGACTGACCATAATTTTAACTAACCCTTATATTATGCTTAAAAGAAAAAGTAACTTTATCCTTTTCGGATTGCTTTCCATCCCCGCTATTTGCGCCAATGCTGCGGGTATGGCCAATCTGGAATCTGACCGAATCGCTACCTCTGTAGGACTCGGTGGCACATCGACACCTCTCATCGTGAGCTGGGGCGACGGTAATGGTATCGACAATTTTGTCGTCAGTCTGCTACATGACGACCCATCTTCACTCTCACCCGATCAAGTCATCAGCATGCTGGTGGAGGCTGACAGGCGTTTCTACACTCCTGAGGGTGCCACGTCTACCGCTCTGGCCTTCGACCAAGGAGGTGATGGAGTATTCGATGATGAGGCATATACGGAATTCGACCATCTATGTGCCGATAACGACGAAGGCCGATGGGTGCTCTCGGCAATTTCTGACAATGAGGCCGGAGCACTGATGCTGCACTATCAGAAATATGCCGAGCCATCCGGATTCAATCCCGAATATATCTTCTATCTTCCGGATGCCAAGGAGATCGGCGCTTGGCTGCATGATGATGTCATGGTTGAGCGCACAGACGCATCTCCACTCGTGCCGGTATACATGAACTGTGGTGCAGGCAACACCGTGGCCAATATCACGACAACCCTCACTACTGACGACCGTACCTATATCTCCACCTTCAATGCCGCCGACACCAAAAAAATCATCTACGGCTACGGCTATATGAAGCTTAAGTTCGCCACTTACTCCAAAGATAAGGACACCGGCGAATACTACCCTGTCGACCATTACTGTGGCACTGCCAATCCTAAGCTCCAGCTAAGGTATAAAAAGGCTGGAGCCACTGTGGCCACTGCCGCAACTACCCGTCAGTTCGCGCTTACAGTCACCCCACCTGCCCCTCTTGCTGGCTTGACCCTGACTCCGGCAGTTGATCCGGCTCCCGTCACCGAAAAGCTCCAGCTACACCTGGCCTATGCCCCGGCTGGGGGAGAATTTGCAGGCGGACTCGACTTCGTGGCCGAAAACCTCGACACCTCTAACTCATCAAACACGGTGCTGTCGATGATGGCTGATATGAATGATCCGACACTCATCAATGTATCATTCTCCAAGACCAATGTCGGACGTGTGCGCATCAACGCCACATCACGGGCATATCCCGAGATTTCTGCCAGCACAGAATTCGATGTCTACGCCTCAAATCTGGTATCATCCATCAGTATGCCCGACGATGAGTTGGCCGGCATAACCCTCGATGCCTATACAGATGAGGAATTCGCATACAACATGCATATCATTCATCCAGTAGTAGAGCCGGCCGATGCAGATATCACACACCTCATCCTGCACACTTCGCTCGATGACGCTGAAGATGGTCCTATCGCAACTCTATATTACCAGAAAGCTGACAAAGGCTGGGAACTACAGTCGCGACCATTCGGCACACGCTGCGCATTTGATGCCACGACTGAAGAGAAAATCGCCGCCAACAAGGCTAACTATGCACTTCTTGACGCCTTCCAGGAGCCCGTCAGCTGCACCGCATGGCTTGAGGCCGCCGATGGCAGCGGCGTACGCACAGATGAATTCGAGATAACTCTGCAACCTCGCGACCGTAATGTGCCTGACGACAACTATCAGGATGGTTTCTTCTGGCTCAACGAGGAATGGTTCGGCCACACAAATGGTTCAATCAATTATATCACAGCTGATGACGAAATCAAATACCGTGTCTTCGAGGCTCAGAACTCGGGCGAGTTCTTCGGTTGTACTTCGCAATATGGTATGATCTTTGGCGACCGCCTCTATGTCATGTCGAAACAACAGCTTGACAATGGCGACCGTTACCGTGCCGGCAGCGGCGGACGCCTGGTGGTGGCTGATGCGAAAACATTGAAGAAAATTGTGGCTTTCGATGAAATCGGCACCACTGCCGGCACCGGAGCTACCGGCCCCAACGGATCTACAATGGCCGGCGACGGACGCGCATGCGTAGGCGTGCGCCCCGATAAAGTCTACCTCGGACATCACAAAGGTATCCGTGTCCTCAATATCGACCTCGATAAGGCTGCAAGCGATGACCCCGAAACCGCAGCTTCTGCTTTCACCCTGGGCAATGAAATCGTAGTCAACGACAATAATGGTTCTGGCCTCTACAATGGACAGGTGGGCGATATGGTAGCCACCCAGAATTTCGTCTTCGCTGTGTCGCAGGACCGCGGACTCCTCGTAATCGACCCCGAGAAGGATGAAATCATCAAGTCGCTCGGCACTGTCTACATTTCTACAGATTCAAAAGGGAATGAGAAGATCTCATACAGTGTGCAGGGTGTCACCCAGACCGCCGATGGTCATGTGTGGATGACTGAGAATGACACCCGCGACAAAAACAACGTCATTACCCGATTCGTAGAGATTGATCCCCTTACGGCTGAAATCATCAATACCTACACTCTGCCTGAGGGTGCAGGCACTGTCAACACCGGATGGGGAGCCTGGCGCTCTGCTAACTTCTTCGCAGGCAAGAAGAAGAATGTGATTTATTGGGGTAATGTCGGTTCGGGCTACAACGACCAGATTCTCGGAGCAGGCACCGGCTATATATTCCGCTGGGAACCCGGTAAGGAACTCCCCACCGAAGCTTTCTTCAATCTCGGCAAGCGCCCGGGCATGAATGAAACCACATTCCAGCAGCCTTACGCTACTATGGGTTATGACGAGGTGCGTGACCGAGTGGTGATGGCCACCACCCATGGCGCATCCTACAACTATCGGCATGAATGGATTCATTTCATCGACGGCACAACCGGCGAGGAGTTGTCATGGCAGAAACTTGCTCCATATTTCTGGTTCCCGGCAATGCCCATAATGCCCGATAAATATGATCCGGAACTCTCATTAGGTGCAATCAATATCGAAAGCGTAGATCGCAACCTTGAAATTGACCTCTCGGAATATCTGTCTGACGCCGATAATATCGATGCGAATATCCGCGTTGAATTGGCTGATGCTGATGAGGATGCTGAAGTATCAACTTATCTGGCCAACTACACTCTCGATGGTCGCCAGCTTTACGTCAACCCGAAAGCGCAGGGCTCTGAGCCTCTTAACTTCGTCATCGAAAGCAATGGCAAACGCATTATGGCTTCCATTCCGGTTAGCGTAGGCACTACCGGCGTAGACCTCACTCTCGGAAACGCCGCAGGCAAAATCTTTACCTCCGGCCAGGACATAATCCTCGAAGGTTATGCCGGATTTGATTTCAGCATCTCTGACATGCAGGGATGCGTGGTAGGTAGCTATCATGCAGAAAATGTGAAGGAAACTATCGCCACAGGTCTGCCCGGCGGCATCTACATCCTCTCAGGTGTGAAGGGCAATGACCGCTGCATCCGTAAAATCATAATCCGATAACTCTATCTTATCGAATGAATTCATTCTCTTATCTTAAAAGGATGATGCCGGCAATATTGCCCGGCATCATCCTTGCCTGTTTTGCTATTGATGCTATTGGCGCTTCAAAAGAATACACGGATGGTGTATTCATTGTCAACGAAGACTGGTATGGCCATCAGAACTCCACTATCAACTGGCTCTCGGCAGATGGTGTGTGGGATTATCGCGTGTTTCAGACGGCCAACGCCGACGATGGACGCCAGCTCGGCTGTACCAATCAATACGGTCAAATCTATGGCGACCGTTTCTTTCTTATCGCCAAACAGGAGCGTGACCCCGGAGCCGGAGTGACCGGTGGACGCATCACCGTAGCCGATGCCCGCACCCTCAAGATGCTTTTCCAGTCAGAGATTATCGACCCGTCGGGAGCCCAGTGCGATGGCCGTGGATACCTCGGCGTCGACCTGCATAAAGGATATATCTCCACAAGCAATGGCATATGGGTTTTCGACACCGACACTTACACTGTCATCGGCCAAGTGGAGGGCTCAGCCAACCCCAACGGTGCCGACGGGCGCCCTAACACCGACCCTACAGGCTCGCTGTATCATGGTCAATGCGGTTCGATGGTGAGAGTCAACGACCGCGTGTTTGCCGCTCATCAGCAATACGGATTGCTTGTGATTGATCCAGCCGTAGACAAGGTGGTGGCCACTATCGGTATGCAGCCGGTTTTCGACATCCTGCCCGAACCGGAAGATGGGGCGACGAAGGTGTTGCCCGGCATAGGATCTGTAGTGCTCGCCAAAGACGGGTCACTATGGGTAAGCGTGGCGCATGACGTGCAGGGCACCGGGGCCACTCTCCCCTATCTTATGCGTGTGGATCCGGCCACACTCGATACTGAAATCGTAGAGGTGCCTGAAGGTCTCTATCCTCCGGCCAACAGCTGGTATGCCTGGACCCCAGATGGATTCTGCGCATCGGCTCGCAACAACGTCCTTTATTGGAATGGCGGCCCCAACTCATGGTTCTCTAACGCCAGAGTCTATAAATATGATATCGATTCCGGAGAATTCTCAATCATTATCAATCTCGACCGCGAGGCTCAGGAACAGGGACTCGGCCAATATAGCAGATGGAACATCTACGGATGCTCACTTCGCATACACCCAGTGAGCGATGAAATCTACACCTCTCTGTTCCATTATTTCCAGAATCCAACCTACAGACTGCGCCGTGCTGATGCCGATGGTAAGACTATTGAGGAATATGATATGATTCAGAACTACTGGTTCCCATCATTACCGGTCTTTCCCGACAACCACTCACCTGAGGCAGATAATCTCACAGTCAAGGGACTCAATCCTGACGATGAGTTTGTGTATCCTCTATCCGGATGGGCCTCTGACGCTGACAACATCGACTCGGCTATTGTCTACACCATCAACTCCTGCGATTTGCCGGCAAATCTAACAGCCTCGATACGCAATGGCCAACTGATTATAGCCCCCGCAGACAATCAAGACGATGCGACATCCGCGCAATCCGGATGGGTAGATATCGACATCAATTCCAACGGCAAGGTCATAACCCGACGCATCACTCTTGAGTTTGATGCCTCAGGTGTGGAACAAACCACCATTAAGCACCCATCTGTGGTATACTCAGAGGGCACACTTCATATCAAAGGTGCCGCAGGCAATCAATTGCGGATATACACCACTGCAGGCGAAATCCTCGGTCACTATGATATTATCGATAATACCGCCAACATCCATATCCCTCTCCCACACGGTGTATACATCGTAATCTTAGGAGAGCATTCTTATAAGATCGCTATCTGATTTGAAGATGGCTTTGAGATCTTAAACGGAGCGACTCACTGAAGACCCCTATTTCCGGACATCAAGTGGCGTACCCGACATCAAGTCAGGTATGCCACTGTTTTTTTAATCTCCGATGCTCACTTATAGTATATTTTAAACGACTTAATTATCAGACATTTGAGCAAAAGCAACAAAAAAAACACTTAAAAGATTTGCACAATTCAAAAAAAGGTTGTAACTTTGCAACGCAAATGAGGGAAACGAGAGAGTTACCCCAGCAAAAATAATCAAAATGCGAAAATAGCTCAGTTGGTAGAGCACGACCTTGCCAAGGTCGGGGTCGCGGGTTCGAGTCCCGTTTTTCGCTCCAAAAGCGAACAATGAAATAAGCTCTGTAGAAGGGTTGGGCAATCCTCAACTTCTATCAAAATGCGAAAATAGCTCAGTTGGTAGAGCACGACCTTGCCAAGGTCGGGGTCGCGGGTTCGAGTCCCGTTTTTCGCTCCAATCTTCAACCCTCCTACAGTTGAATGTCCGGGTGGCGGAATTGGTAGACGCGCTACTTTGAGGGGGTAGTGGCCGTTAGGCCGTGTGAGTTCGATTCTCATCTCGGACACTCTTATGCGAAAATAGCTCAGTTGGTAGAGCACGACCTTGCCAAGGTCGGGGTCGCGGGTTCGAGTCCCGTTTTTCGCTCCAATCTTCAACCCTCCTACAGTTGAATGTCCGGGTGGCGGAATTGGTAGACGCGCTACTTTGAGGGGGTAGTGGCCGTTAGGCCGTGTGAGTTCGATTCTCATCTCGGACACTCAATCAGTTAGGCGTAAGTATTTGCTCGCAAATACTTACGCCTAACTCGTTTTATCCCCCTTTCTCCATCCCCTCCCCCTTGATAATCATACCGGCATAGCTTGCGCAACTCCTATCTTGCGGAATATGCCGGCAAGCTGCATTGGCGTCACCTGCTGAGAGGCGTCGGTCCAGGCATGGGCCGGGTCAATATGCGACTCTATCATCAGGCCGTCGTAGTTGCGGCGTATGGCCTCGGCCATCAGATGTGGCAGATGCACACGCGCTCCACCGATATGTGATGGGTCGCATATCATCGGCAATCCTGGCACCTCGGCTCTGAACCTCTCCACCTCATCCCAAAATGGAGTGTTACGATATGGTGGCTCGGCAGTTTCCGGATGAATAAAGGTCTTGAAGCCACGCAATATCGCACCAAGCCTATGCACTCCGGCAAGATGCAATCTCTCTATCGCACCAATCCATAGTTCAAGGTCAGCGCATGACGGATTCTTCACCAGCACCGGTAAATCCTCCCCTTTGAGCACATCGGCTATCTCTTGCATCGTAAATGGGCAACATGTGGTCCGCGCCCCTATCCACAGCATATCAACACCGGCCGCAAGTGCGGCCTCGGCCTGAGCCGGAGTGCCTACCTCTGTGGCGGTAAGCATCCCGTAGCGCTCCTTTACCTCGGCAAGCCATTGCAGCGCCTTGACTCCGCTACCTTCAAATCCACCCGGCCGTGTACGGGGCTTCCAGACTCCTGCGCGGAATATTTTTACACCTACCTTATGAAGCCCATCAGCTGTGGCAAGCACCTGAGAGCGGGTCTCTGCCGAGCAGGGGCCAGCTATTATCAACGGCTTCACACCGCCACAGTCGTCAGAGAAGAGAGGTTGAAATTCAAGTGCCATATGAGTTATTTTTATTGATACGCATGAAGTGATGACAGGAAGTTCACTCCATAATATGTCATTATAATCGAAAGAAATCCCAATAATAGCATACCGCAATAGAGTCTCGGTTCATTGCGCGGCACCAACCTGCCATGCAATGGCACCGCATATAGCAGCAGCGTCACCAGAGCCCAAGTCTCCTTGGGGTCCCAACCCCAATAGCGTCCCCATGATTGATTAGCCCATACAGACCCAAGTATGATTCCGATGCCCAGAAGATATATCCCTGGAATAAGAAGATTCCGACTAAGGGCCACCAGGCTTTCGCGTCGGCTGACATCAAAAAATGCGACAGCTGCCATAGGCATAGTCATCGCCAGCAGGGCATATGATGCCATCACCACCGACACATGCACTGCAAGCCATGGCGATGCAAGCACAGGCATCAAGGGGGTCATAGCCGGATCTTTAGCACTCAGCCACGCCATCAGAGCGGCAAATCCACTCATCAACACTCCGATTGCACACAACAATGGTCTTCGGCGCGACACAAAAACTGTGACCATCATCAACGCAACTGCAAGAAACTCCATTATCTCTGCCGCCGAAGCCAGCGGCACATGCCCGGATATTATCCAAAGCCACAAATATGCCGCCAGAGATATGGTTGTGAATATCACCGCTACCGGATACACCAGTCCTTCATAATGCAGCATCACCGCACCCACCATCAGCAGTCCAAGAAGGAAGGCTACCATGAAGAGAATCCTCATCGGCTCCACCCTGTTATATATTACCTCTATCTTTATACTTACATCACTGCGGCGCCGGACATCAGTCTCCGGCAGTGGTGTAAACAACGCCCCACTCCAAGCCTCAGAGAGAAGAGCTATCTTCTCATCAAGCCTAATAATCTGGTCATCAAGTTTGCCAGCCCCATCTTTATATAGTCTGGCGGGGAGATATTCACCCTCCACATATAATGATGCCGGTGAAACATATTTCCCTTCAATGCCCAGCGCCTGCCTCAATGAGGCATTCTTGACATATATATACCGCTCTTTGCTCCATTCCTTCGGGTATAGCATCAGGGAGGCAAGGAACTGTTCAGCAGAGAGGCTGCCTACCTTCGAGTCACCGGTAAGCTTCAAAGTAAACTCGCGGGCCACAGTGCTGAATGGCACAATCCTACCTTTGAAAATCACCTGCCTGCCGGCAATGGCGTCTGCCTCTTCGGGGCCTACTGCGGGCACTGCCGCAGCCTCAAGAGTGCATAACAACGGCACACATATGATAGCCGCTTTAGCTATAAACCTGAAATGGCGCACTATCCACATCAATCCGGCGATGGCAAAGAGCGCGTAGCCGCAATAAGTAAGTGGGATACCCACTGGATCATGGGTCACACTTAATATGCTGCCGCCTCGACCATCAAATGATGTCTGGTAGAGGCGATACCCATCCAGCTCCCCTATCCGATTCATGGAGATATCTATGGTGTCACCTGACGAAGTCAGCACTTCCGAACGAAAATCGCTTGGAAATGACATGCCCGGATAATAATCGGTATTGAACTCTATGAGTTTCAACGAAGCCGGAAGCTGATGGCGCTCTCCATGATTATCCACAAACCATCCTTGACTCACCCCCGGCTGAAGATGCAGTCTCCCGCTCACTGATGTCAGAGCTGTAACTACGCCGCCAACCAGAATAAGAAGCAACGACAAATGAAGTAACCCGATGACCGGGCGCCGCCACAGTCTGCATCTTACGAAAGAATATGCCATCCCCACCCCCGCCGCCAGCCAAAATGCCAGCCACCAGCAAGAAGTGTAAATATCGACAGGGAGGAGTGTGCTCCCCCCTATCGACAGTATGATAGCCACCACGGCAGCCAGCACGATATGAGGCGTCTTAATACTCGCCATATGAAGTGGAGATTGCTTTTACCGCCATGCATTCAGTCTCAATCAACCACCCCGGTCTACACACAGGCGCAAGCACTATCACACGTGGAGTATCCGGGAAGCGAGAGGAGAAAATCTCATCGACCACACTATAATCGGCCGCATCACGAAGATAGATGATGAAATGGGCCACATCGGCAAACGTAGCCTCTGCCTCTTCAAGCAATACCTCTATATTCTCAAGCATACGGGCTGCCTGACGGCGTATATCTCCAGGATGCACTATCTCTCCGCGATTGTCGATCGAGGCGGTGCCGGAGATGTAGATTTCCCTACGGTCGGCATAATCCACAGTGGTGCCGCGCTCAAAGGCCACACCATATTCTATCGTAGGATTAAGATGTGTGGCTGCATGCAGATGCCTCATTTGTCCGCACCTCAATGATGTATCCGCTATGGCATTAAAGCTCACGCACACGCCCGGGTCAGGATGGCGTCCTTCGATGCCGGTCGAGCTGATGAAATGGGTATCTCGGGTTAATCCTGTTCGGGAAAAGACAGCATTGCGCCCATCCACAACACCCTTGTAATTCACATCTACATCACGCACAAAGAACCACGTGCGCACACAATGATCAAGCATCGTGCCACCTCTGGCAATGAGCAATTCATTCAATCGCATGAGATAGGATTCAGTCAAGGCATATGAATCATGGCCCTGCGCAGGGATATCCCCCATCCAGATACGCCCGCGGTCGTTGGCAAATACGCCTGCGGCCACCTCCTCAAATCCAGCCTCCTCCTCCAGAATCATCCAGAGGGCTACTTTAGTGCCATCAAGCGGAGATTGCTGCACCACTGTCGTGGCGCACTTCATGTCGGGAAGCTGCGATGCCTGATTTGTGGCATCGCTCAGAAACCATCGGCAGAACACGGCCTGCATCCCCGTGAGTCCGGCCACCTCGTCAGCAAGTTTTCTCACCGACTCGAGTTGCGAATCAAAGTTTTCACCCGGATGAGTGCAATGCACCATTATATGAGCCTCACGGCGCACACCGGCGAAATAGGCCATGTCACATCTCGCATCAGCGGCGATTAGTCTCTTATATATCATCTTGAGTTATTGAAGTTGGTTAAATATTTAATTGAAGTCATTTAATGAAGTGGGTTAAACTTCCAGGACTTCATCTTGATGCTCCATAGTTGATCCAATTCCTGATCAAATCGAGCTTCGTGGGCTCAACTACCTCTACAGAGTGGTCATAATGCCAGGTGGCGGAAACATCGCTCGCCAGAATTTCGTAAAGGAGGCTCTGTGCAGCATCACCGGCCAGGACCCTCTGCATTCCGGGCTCCTTTACCGATGGCACGCCCACAAGATTACTATAGCTCTCTCCCTCGGTGAGAAGTAGATTTGCAGCTCCCGTGCCTGCCCCGCCATGACACTGCGCACACGTAGTGGTGAAGATGTCACGCTGAATAGCGCCAAACATTGATATGTCAATCCCGTCGGCCACAAGACGCACATCTGCGTTGCGGCATTCGGCGGCGACAAACGTGGCCACACGCCTACGCAGTCGATCTATGATGCATAATTCAACCGTATTGGTTTCCGAGGGTATCCCTTCAAGAATGAAGTCGCATCTCCCTTCGGAGTCCGGCATCACGTCCTTGCTGATTATGGCATAGTCACTGCCATCAGTAAATCCGGCCAGTGAGAGGGCATAGCCATCGCCCCACTCTGCATTTCCTGACACATAGCCCGAAAGGGTGGCCGTGACACCACTCTTGTCGGCGACTCCGGTCTCATCATATATTCTCCCCTCATCGCAGGCCACGCATGCAATAATCAGAGACGCCAGAGGGATTGTCAACAGATGTTTCATATCAGAATATTATCAGAATGAGAATTGAGCCATGATTGTGGCTGAACTTGTGGCCAATCCGAGGTTGTCTTCATCGCGGTCAAGCTGGCGGGCATGGCCGGTGCGTCCGGTGTATTGATACATCGCCTGGAGTTTGAGATTTATCTTGTCGAAGAAGTAGTTGACCCCTACGGCGGGCATATTCAGCAATCCCCCCTTGCCTGTGCTATTGCGTTCGAATATATCATATCGCAAAGCTCCCTGAAGATGCGGGGTGATGAAGTAGCCAGCCTGGGCATAACCACCGAAATAATCATAACTCTTGTCAATCTTCTGGCGCTTTGTGAAACCCACATGCATATAATAGAACTCAGCTCCGAAGTACCATCGGTCCTTGATCCACGAGAACTCAGCTCCGAGTCTTACGTCATTCGTGCTCTCATTCTCGCTCTCCACATTAAGCGAACCCGACAAGCCTACAAGCATCTTGTTCATCTTAAGATTTCGCGATGAGCCCTGCGATGCCGGCATGACTCCGAAGGGCTGCCAGGTCAGGCGTGCGGCGTAAAGCAATGAGGGTATGTGCCAGTCGTCGGAGAGTGTCTTTGTGGCCAGATTCACATTCGACCCCGTGCCGTTGAACACACCCACTTGATAGCCGAATTTCTTCTTCACCAATCCGTGCACCTCCACACCGAGGTCAAAGCCGGTGCCGATGTTTGGTGTCACGGCATTAAGAGAGTATGGCAATATCACCGGTGCGGTCAGCGAAGTCGGCAATACAGGGAAGAGTGTCTCGCCGAGAGTGGTGAGATAGGCATGCGAGAAGGGGGTCTTGAATTTACCTATGCGCACCCCTATCGCATCCTTCGGCTGAATATCGGCCCAGGCCTGCTGCAGAATTGCTCCACCTGAGGCCGCGGCGTTAATCGAGAGATTGAATGTCACAATCTTGAAGGCCTTGCCTGTGAAGCCTAACACGGCATACGGAATCGCAAAACCCGTGTTGGCCACATTGTCTTGATTATAGGCCGGATCAAGCCCGGCATCGTCATAATAATTATAGTTGGCCGAGGTCTGCACAAGAAGATAGGGCTTGAACAGGAAATTTCCGTTCTTTGTCTCGAACGTAAAGCCCTTATGGCTTGCCAGTGAGACCACGCCATTCTCTGTGTCGGCGTCATATTGCGCTACTGCCGGCAGACAGAATAAGATGGCAGATAATACTGTGGTGAATATCTTTTTCATGATGTGGAGGTAGTATAAGTTGTATCGAAGTTGTAGCTGTCTACGAAGATGTTCAGAGTGATTGCAGGAATTTTACCAGCGCGTCTCTGTCAGATTTTGAGAAATATTTGAATTTGTTTTTTGATGCCTCACCCTCGCCGCCATGCCACATGATGGCCTCTATGAAATTTCGGGCTCGGCCGTCATGCAGAAAGAATGTGTGGCCGTTGACCTTCTCCTGCAGTCCGATTCCCCATAGTGGAGTAGTACGCCACTCGTTGCCACGGGCCAGTCCGGAAGGGTAATCGTCATTCAGTCCTACACCCATGATTTCCGATCCCATGTCGTGAAGCAGATAATCTGAATAAGGATGAATAGTCTGATTACCGAGCCAAGGGAGCGATGTGCCGGCCAGAAGGGTTGCTCCGCGCGGACGTGTATGAAGCGTTGTCACATGGCATAAGTGGCAGCCGGCTTCATAAAACATCTGCTCTCCGCGCTTCACCTCCGGATCATCCACATTGCGGCGTGCCGGGACTCCGAGCGAATGCATGTAGAGGTCCACATTCTCCATGTCTTCGGTCGAGATGTCAAGCTGGTCATATGTCAACCCCATCATCGACCCCTGCGACATCTGTAGCTGACCCTCGCATATCTCTTCAGGATATCGGCTGTTGGTCACCCCCATGTCTGATGAGAAGCCGAGTTCTACGGTCAGGTCGGCATGCTGCGCTTTGTTGCCCGACACTCCGAGTCGTCGCACACCGCGCTCAGTGATATAGTTGCACCGGCCCGATATACCCCATTCCGGATAGTTGCTCTTAGCGGCAAGGCGCTCGATTTCGTTTTGGTCGAGTGCCATCATCTGCCCCATCCCCACATGCCTCAGGGGCACACGCACAGTGCATATGAGATCCTCGGGCGCTATCGGATCGGCATACCAGTCGGTGATGGTGTACGATGGATAGGCAAGTTCGTAGGTTTCGCCATCCGGAAATGAGAATGTCTCGTAATTCCAGTCAACTTTCAGTTTCCCTTCGGCATCTACGCCATAGATTGATTGGTCGTGAAGCACACGTCCGTAGTCGCGGAAGAAGGCGCCGTTGCGGCGTGTGATGTAGACGAGCATAGCCGAAAATCCATAATTGCCGGAGCCGCCACTCCACACCCCCGGACGGGTGCGCCCGGCATTGCGATGACAGCTGCCACATGAATACCCGGCATATACCGGTCCGAGTCCGCCACCCTCGCCATGCGTCGAGGTGCGCACATCATCATATAGCCTGTCGCCGCGCACAAAGCGCGTGAGATAGTCGCCACTCACCCATTCAGCCTCGCTGTCGTAAGCCACCGATGAGTTAAGAAATATTGTAGAAGTGCCCGCCGACAATCCATAGCCGGCGGGAACCTCCACATCAATCATATCAAGCCCATCGTCATCGCAAGCGGCTAACATCAGGGACATGAGGGGTAGTATGAGATACTGTCTGTGATAAGTCATAAATCACGTTTTATCCATTAAGCAGTTGGCAGGCAGCTTGATGCCTAAGCTTTGACACCTGCTTAAGCTGTAAGATACTTGATTCTGTGCGACTGCTTACTTGATTGTGCGTGGCACACCATCTTTGAAGAGCAGGAACTCAAGCGTATGGAATCCGCGCACTGACTGCACAGCTTCAATCTTATCATCCGAATCGCTATCGGTCCAGTCAAGATGGTCGTAGTTGCCTGAGTTGAGAATCTGCACGATGGCATCCTGGTCGAGAGGCCAGCTATCCATATTGGGGTCGAGTCCGAGAGCATCAACCGGGCCAAAGAGGAAGGCCTCGCTCTTCTCCCATGGCTCGCGGGCCACCAGCCACGCATTGCAAGCAGCGGCAAAGTTGGCATCTGAAGGATTCTTGCGGAAGTTGATGCAGGCCTGATGCAAGAGCTCATTCTTGGTGCTGAGGTCGGAGTATGTGGGGAGGACCACTGCATCCACAAAATTCTCAACCACACTCTGCAAGCGGCTGTCATCAGCCGAAAGTTGCATCACACATGCCTTGAGATTCTGCGAGAGGAGCTCTTCCAATTCCGCACATGCTGTCATTGCTGAGCGGGCCTCACTACTATTGATATTATTGCGGAAGGGCTGAGGGATAGCCAAGATGGCACTGGCTGCACCGGCTATGGCATCCTTCACTTTTCTATCCAGGGCAGCATCCACCGATGCCACAAGTGTTGAGAGCGACTTGGTGCTGATGCTGCCGTCGAGAGAACCATAATAGGAGTTGCGGATTGAATAGATGTTGTTGGAGTAGTCTGTACGCGAATGCCAGCTATACCATGACTCCACGGCATAAAGCGCACGCTCTGTCTCACCCGACACATAGAGGTTGAAGGGATCACCAATCTTGGCGGTTCCAACTTCGTTGGCTATATCGGCACATCCGTCGATAATCTGCTCGACACAGCTGAGTGCCGATGAATAGTCGCCGCCATTATGATTCTTGAACTGCTCTGAAAAAGCGGCACCACCCTCGTATGATGTTGTCCAGCTATCGTAGAGGTTCTTTGCATCAGCTTTCAGAAGCGCCCCAACCTGGGTCATGTAGTTGCCCCATGATGCTGCATTCTGCTCATTGTAGTCGATATCGGCACTGCTTTGAGTCTGGTTGTCGTCAGGCGCCGGGGCCGGATTGTCGTTGTCTGAGCATGCCATGAGGGCAAGCGACATCAACCCACAGATAGATAGATGTTTCAGTTTCATGTTGTGTAAATTTAGATTTATCTCTGTATTTTGTCAGTATTTCGTTTTAGTTGTATCGCTGCCTCTTCGGTCGGCCGATTCATATGGTCGCGGCTATTTCTTGATAAACCAGCCCACATAGGCCACCCCGATTGAGAATTCATTCTCTGAATTATACGGGCCTTTGCCGAATACTTTCTGAGTGCCTATCTGCCGCATCGTGTAATCAGCCTTGACCACAAGATTTGGAAGCGCAAACCAATTCAGGCCCACCTGCCATTGGCTCACCTCAAGACGCTTATCCATTGTCTGCCTCCCTGACCCGCGATACTGCGGATTATAATACTCATAGCGTGCATAGGGATAAATCACCGGGAACTTGCTCTTTACGAGCGAGGCCACATTCAATCCGGCCTCGGCTCCATAGCTTATCACATTCTTGGCAATCGGCACAAGTCGAGAATAGGGACTCTTGTTCGACAACATTCTGTTGGCCTCGCTCAGAGCCGCTGAATTTCCGATATATCCATATGTGAGATTCGCACGTGCCGTGACATAGCGGTTGCGGTATTGGGCATCCCAGGTGGCGATGGCTACCGGTATACGCCCGATAGATTTATACGTCTGCTCTTTATCGGCGTTCGCACCTGTATCATGGCAGTAATAAAAGGATATACCTGTGCGCAACCCTTTCACTCCTGAATAATCAAGTCTTGCCACATAGCCGGGTGAGGTAAAATTATCGGTTTCAAAATATCCTGCCTTGCCACCGATAATCCATTCGTTGCGGTCAAAACCATTGGCGTTTAGTCCCGCCACAACCATTGCCTGCCAGTCAAACCGAGTGTATCCACGCCCGAATGAACCGAAAAGCTCGATACCGGTCTCATGCCATGTAGAGGGCATCAACGCTGTCTCGGCCTGCGGACGCTGGGTGCCGAAGAAGTTTATCGGTTCATGATGAGCATTGGTCAAGCCTACAGGCACTATCATATGGCCGACTCTCACATTAAACTGCGGCACAATAAGCCTGGTGATGTGAAACTGCTCGAGGGCAACCTCACCACCCTTCTCTATCTCAGTTTCATATTCGCCATTCTCACTATTCTCAAGTTCTACGGCTGAACCCACTCCTCCGGCCTCAAACTCAATCTCGGCACCGAGTATCCATTTTGGATTGAACTTATAGTCAAAGGCAAGCACAAATCGTGGAATCTCGATATTGGCCCGATGTGTACGGGTATTCCCCGTAGAGACTCCGGCAAACCGATTGATGCCATAGTCCATGAATGATGCACGCATCTCGCCATAGCCGCCGAAGCGAAATTTCTTATAGCCTGTGGTGTCGGCATACACCGCGGCCAGAGGCTTCACAGACTCCGCCCCGGAGTCAGCAAAAGCAATGCCGCATGTCATGGCCATTAAGCCGCTGCATAACGCTGTCTTAAGAATTGATTTCATGATTTTGGGTTAATGTGGATGTCAATCTTTGAAGTTGACTTGTTGAAGCTGTCTAAGCACAACCTCAAGTACAGTCCGGATGGATTGTATTTTTTTACGACCGCAAAATTACTGCCCTGCCGACAATCATGAAATACTCTGATGTCGGTAAAAAGCGGCAGCTCCGGAGCTGCCGCTTACCATCATTTGGGTATTTTTCGCCATTAATACCCAGAATTAGTTAGAGTGTGAAAAAAAATACCGCCGCGATACCATATGAAATGTATCGCGGCGGAATATATCGTCTGCGCCCGAGGATGACTGCACCCGGACATATTTTCAAATCTAAAATCTCAACAACACCCTATAGGATGGTTTCTAATTTGGAAGTTGTTTAAAAATCTTTCAGTGATACTTATCAGAAAGGAAGGTCGTCAGATTCATCCTTGAATGCTGCGGCACCTGCGGCACCGGGAGCGGCACCAAAGGGATCGGCTGCAGGGAACGGTGCGGCTGCAGGCGCAGCTGCAGGTGCGGCCGGTGACTGGAACGGATTCTGCTGACCGCCAGGCATACCGCCACCCATCGACGGATCCTCTGACTCACGAGCTGCATAGCAACGCAGGTCGGTATACCATTTGCCATTGAACTCACGGCTTTCAGCATCAACGCTGCACACATAAATTTTGCCTACCTCAAGTTTGACATTGTCGACACCAGCATTGAATGTGTCAATCTTCACACGCTTCGGATACTGGCCGAATGTCTCAAGCACCCAGCATTTTTTTCTCCAGGGATTACCTGCCTTTGACACTCCCTCTTCAAGGGGAAGATCAAGTATTACTCTTCCTGTAAAGTCCATATTATATCGTTATATCTCTTATTGAAGTTGTTTAAACTTTTTTCAAGTGCAAGGTTAATTAAGATTTTGAGCAGGTTTCGGCTCTCGAAGAGGGAGCGATGCGGGCATCGCGACCGATGAAGAGGGTCGAAAGATGCCAAAATATTAATTAAGATTGCGCTTGAAGAAAAAAATTTACTTCATTTTATATTTTTCGTAAAAAGTTTAAACAACTTCATTATCATTTTAATCGAATCCTCCAGCTTCAGGCATAGATGCTTTGTGGAAGCTTCATTACGCAAAGATACAAAAAATTTCGTAATTTTGCACTATAATAGATTTCTTACGACTAAATTTATGCCCTATGGTTAGTGTTATCACCGATGCTTTCCCGCACCTCAGTGCTGAGCAAATTAAGCAGTTTGAGCTTATGTGCGAGCTCTATCCGGAATGGAATGAGAAAATCAATGTCATTTCACGCAAGGATATAGATAATCTCGCTGTCAATCATATATTGCATTCTCTTGCGATTGCCCGCTTTATACGCTTCTCTCCAGGCAGCACAGTGCTCGACATCGGCACCGGTGGCGGATTCCCGGGGCTGCCGCTTGCGGTGATGTTTCCGGAGGTGAAGTTCCATCTTGTTGACCGTATCGGCAAAAAACTTAAGGTGGCTTCCGATGTCGCCAACCGTATCAAATTGAAGAATGTGACCTTCCAGCATGGCGATATCGGCGAGTGTCATGAGAAATTTGACTTTGTGGTGAGCCGCGCTGTCATGCCTCAGCCTGACCTGGTGCGACTGATTCGCAAAAATGTGTCGTCCACACAACATAACGCCATTCCCAACGGACTTATCACACTTAAGGGGGGCGACCTCACTGAGGAGCTTCGCACTCTCCCGGGCAGTGAGGTGCTGGATATCTCAAGCTACTTCCCTCAGGATTTCTTTGAGACGAAGCGCATCGCCTATACTCCACTGAAATAATACGGATGATAAATAGCTCTCATAAATATTGTATGAACTGATTTTTGAGAGATAATTAAAACAGGTGATAAATATAGGGGGCGTAGCGATACAAAGCTCCATCTGATGTGTTGTTTATTAACAGTGCGGCTGCAATCAATCACTGCAGCCTTGCATCTTATCCGGCCAAGGTGGTTTTATCCTACCTCACGCCTCTCATTCACCATCTAAATCATAATCTACCGACAATGAAAATAGCTCGATTTGAATTCTCTCTGTTCGGAATCAATACTTACGCTGTGTTTGATCCCGATACACGGGAGTGTGCAATCATCGACCCGGGCATGAGTTCGGACGAGGAGCGACAGGCTGTAGAACGCTTCCTCACCAATAATAATCTGCAGCTTACACACATCATCAACACCCATCTCCACATCGACCACGCCATAGGGAATGCATGGTTGAAGTCGAAATACAATACGCCGGCGTATGCCAATGAGGGGGACGAATCTCTGGGCCAACGAATGGAGTTGCAGGCAGCTGCATTCGGACTACCATTTGATATAAAATCTGTTGAGATTGACCACCATCTGCATCAGGGCGACATCATTCGCATCGGCAATGGCTCTCTTAAGGTGCTGCATGTGCCCGGACATTCAAAGGGGAGCATAGGCCTGTATGATGAGAAGGATGGATTCCTGATTTCTGGCGATGCTCTGTTTGCGGGGAGCATTGGGCGCACTGACCTGCCCGGAGGTTCAATGCCTGAACTTATAGGCAGCATACGTGAGCGCCTGCTTACGTTACCCCCCGACACCATGGTCTACCCCGGCCATGGACCCGCCACCACTATCGGCCAGGAACTCCGCTCAAATCCATTCTTGAAATAATCCAGGAGAAATTAGGATGCCTCAATCAGCTTAGGCACTGCGCTTTGTGGCAACGACTTATAATAACCACGCCCTGCGGGATCATGATTCCGCAGGGCGTGTTCGTTTAGGTTTTAGCCTCTCCGCCAGCCCCGGCTGAGATACAAAGATATTCTCAAAGGGGGCGTATGAGGCTATCCGTATACTATTTCACATTGTGCAATGCTGCCATTATGACCTCGCTCACCGAGGGATGTGAGAAGATAATCTGCTCCATCGAGTGACGTGTGGCGCGGTTGTTCATCAAGTCGGCACACTGTTGGGCCAGATCGGCTGCCTCGACACCCATGATATGTGCACCAAGCAGCATTCCGTCATCTTTGCGGAAGATTAGTTTGCAGAGTCCGTCGGGTTCAGCCATAGTCAGAGCCTTGCCGTTGGCGCGGAAGAAGCTTTGGCCTACCGCAATCTCTATGCCGCGTGCCTTGCACTCCTCTTCAGTAAGACCTACCATACCGCACTCAGGCACCGTAAACACTGCCGAAGGCACGATATCAAAGCGTATATCATCACGCGTGTCAGTAATCGCATTGAGAGCCCTGTAGCCCTGGAATGTAGCCACATGAGCCAGCATCATACGGGCATTGACATCGCCGATTGCGAAGATATGGTCTACATTGGTGCGCATATCATCGTTGACGGGTATGCCTTTCGGACTGTATTCCACGCCTGCCGCCTCAAGATTCAAGCCGGCCACACGCGGAGCGCGCCCTACCGCCATCAACAGATCACTCGACACCACTGATTCCTCTTTACCTTTACATTCGTAGGTCACCACAATCTCATAATCAGCATTCTGCTCGATGCGTTTTGCTGCGGCTGAGGTGATGATTTTGATGCCACGCTTGGTCAGCGATTGCTTCAAGCGTTTGGCGATATCCGAATCAAACGGGGGCAGAATCTGCTTCATGAATTCAATCACTGTCACCTTCGATCCAAACGCTGCGAAGATGCTGGCAAATTCCAGACCTATCACACCGCCTCCGATGATGGTCAGCGATTCAGGGATGTAGTCGAGATTGAGCATCGCGGTGCTATCCTTCACACATTCCATATCATGCCCCTCTATCGGGAGCGAACGCGAAGTCGAACCTGTGGCGATAATGATATTGTCGGCGGTATATTCCTCACCCGCCGCCACGACCGTGTGGGCATCCTTGAAGGCAGCCATAGCCTCGACCACCTCTACCTTCGCACCCTTCAGCATCATGGCAATACCTTCGCGGAGCTGGCTCACTACCTGCTCTTTGCGCGCTACTACCTGATTGTAGTCGAGCGTGAAGGTGAAGTCATCTATGCCAAACTGCTCACACTCGCGGATTGTGCCCACCACCTCTGCATTCTTACAAAGGCATTTGGTGGGTATGCATCCCTCGTTGAGGCATGTTCCCCCAAGGCGGTCGCCATTGAAGAGGGTAACACTCATACCACGCTTGGCGGCGGCCAGGGCGGTTTCATATCCGCCCGGACCGGCACCTATGATGATAAGATCACTCTTTTTCATTCCTATTCAGTCTTAAGAAGCCTCAACCTTTAAGCTGGCGATAGGTCAGCACGGGATTCTTGGCCGCTGTGGTCTCATCGAGTTTGCGCACGATAGTGGTCAGCGGCGCATTCTTCACCTCATCAGGCATTGTGCGTGACTCTTCGGCCACCTTGTGCATCACTGCGATAAATTCATCGAGTGTCTCAAGCGACTCAGTCTCCGTAGGCTCTATCATCATGCTCTCATGGAAGAGCAGCGGGAAGTAGATTGTCGGGGCATGGAAGCCATAGTCAAGCAGACGCTTGGCCACGTTGAGGGTGGTCACACCGGTCGATTTATCCTTCAGACCGTCAAACACAAACTCATGTTTGCACACACCCTCTATCGGCAGAAGATAATCATCCTTCAGCGACTCCTTTATGTAATTGGCATTAAGGGTGGCCAGCGGGCCCACATTCTTGATATTCTCCTTACCCAGGGTCAGGATGTAGGCATAGGCCTTCATCATCACCCCGAAGTTGCCTAAGAATGATGAAATTGACCCGAGGCTCTCATCATCGCTTATGATTGAGAATGAGCCATCGGCATTCTTCTTCACGCGGGGATTGGGCAGGAACTTGGCGAGTTTCTCAACCACGCCTACCGGACCCGAGCCGGGGCCACCGCCACCGTGAGGTGTCGAGAATGTCTTGTGAAGATTGATGTGCATGATGTCGAAGCCCATGTCGCCGGGGCGCACTTTGCCGAGCAGGGGGTTGAGGTTGGCACCGTCATAGTAGAGCAGGCCGCCCGCCTCGTGCACAAGTTTGGCAATCTCCATTATCTCGGTCTCAAACATTCCGAGCGTGTTGGGATTGGTCATCATGATGCCGGCCACCGTGTCATCGAGCAGAGGCTTGAGATCCTCTACATCAATCGAGCCATTAGGTTTCGACTTCACTTCCACCACCTCGAGACCCGCCACCATTGCTGAGGCCGGATTGGTGCCGTGGGCTGAATTAGGCACAATCACTTTCGTGCGCTTGGTGTCGCCATTGGCCAGATGATACTGACGCATCACAAGCAGACCTGTGAGCTCACCGTGGGCACCGGCGTAGGGATTGAGCGTAAACTCATAAAGACCTGCGATATTGGCCAGAGCCTGCTGAAGATTATAGTAGAGTTCAAGGGCGCCCTGTGCACTCTTCTCATCCTGCAGCGGATGAATCTGAGTGAAAGCAGGCATGCCGGCCAATTCCTCATTGATCTTCGGATTATATTTCATGGTGCATGAACCAAGCGGATAGAAACCGGTGTCGACACCGAAGTTCTTCATCGAAAGATTCGTATAATGGCGCACCACATCAAGTTCGCTCACTTCGGGCAGCTCGGCCTCAGCGCCACGCATCACGCCGGCAGGAAGTTCAGCCATCGCGTCATGGGCATATTTATTCTCGGGAAGTTCGTAGCCCTTTCTACCCGGACGTGAAAGCTCAAATATCAGTTTATCGTAATATTTCATTTTTAATTTGTCGGATTTGTGTGGGTATGCCGCAGAGCTCTCCAAACTGTTGCGGAACCTCCGCCCCGGGCATACCTGAATATGTTAAACCGAGATTGCTTAGAAACTGTCTAAATTTAAACGGTTTCTTAGGCCAGAAGAAGAGTGATAAGGTTGTCAATCTCCTCCTTGGTACGCTTCTCAGTGACTGCAAACTCAATCATGCCGTTGCCAAGATCAAGTCCGCCCATGATTCCATTTTCAAGAAGACGCTCATTAAGAGCTTTCACATCAAGTGCAGTCTTCACCACAAATTCCTTAAGGAATGGTTTGCCGGGGAAGGCGGGGGTGAACTTACCTGATTCGATCAGACGATTGTAGAGATAGTGGGCACCATCGCAAGCCAGACGATTCACCTCGCGCATCCCCTGCTTGCCCATCAGGGCCACATAGATTGTGGCATAGAGGGCCATAAGCGACTGGTTCGAACAGATATTGCTCGTGGCTTTCTCACGACGTATGTGCTGCTCGCGGGCCTGCAGCGTAAGCACAAATGCGCGCTTGCCATCGGCATCAGTTGTGGCACCCACCACGCGTCCGGGCATCTTGCGCAGCATACCCTTCGCACATGAGATGTAGCCCAGATACGGACCGCCAAACGACATCGGCATGCCGAGTGTCTGGCCATCGCCGCATGCCACATCCGCACCCCATTCAGCAGGTGTGCGCAGCACTGCCAGCGCCGACGGATCTGCATTGATTGCAAAGTAAGCCTTGGCTGCATGAATGGCATCGGCCCAGCCGGTGTAATCTTCGATTATGCCATATTTATTGGGTGTAGGCACTATCACGCCTGCCACGTCGCCCTTGGCAAGTTCGGACTTGATTGCCTCGAAATCCGACACTCCATCCTTCTCAGCCACCACAGTCACCTCGACTCCGTGGAACTTACCATACGTCTTGACCACATTTATCACATGGTCATGAAGCGTAGCCGACAGAAGCACACGATTGCGCTTCTTGGCAGAGGCCACCATCATAAACATGGCCTCGGCTGTGGCCGTAGCTCCATCATACATTGAAGCATTCGTGGCCTCCATGCCGGTGAGCTCGCTGATGATGCTCTGATATTCGAAGATATAGGTCAGAGTGCCCTGCGAAATCTCGGGCTGATAGGGTGTATAGGCTGTGTAGAATTCGCTTCGGGCCAGAAGATGGGCCACTGTCGAAGGACTGTAGTGGTCATATACGCCGCCACCTGCAAAACATGTCAGACGACGGTTCTTGGCACCGAGTTCCTCAAAGTGCTTGCGGAGCTCAATCTCCGACATTGCCGAGGGTATATCGTATTCCTTGCGGTAGATGACCTCTGCCGGCACATCCGCATAAAGGTCATCAATAGAAGCTACACCGATCTTATCCAGCATTACGCGGATATCCTCTTCGGTGTGGGGCATGAATTTATTGCTCATTTTGATTCTTGAGTCATTTTAGAAATAGACGCCAATATCCTGCCGGCACATCAATCGCCGGCAGGTTTATTGGCGTCCAATCATTCTCTTAAGATTTCTCAGAGTATTCTATTGAATTTAACTCTTACTCCTCGCAGATCTTTGCGTAGGCAGCTGCGTCAAGCAGCGAGTCGAGCTCAGAGGCATCGCTCACTTTCACTTTCATGATCCAGTTGGCGAATGCATCTTCGTTGACGAGTTCGGGGCTATCCTCGAGTGCCTCGTTGATTTCCACAACCTCGCCGCTTACGGGTGAGATCAGATCGCTGGCAGCCTTCACTGACTCTACAGCGCCGAACTCCTCGCCTGCAGTCACCTCATCGCCCACTTCAGGCATGTCGACATATACGATGCTGCCGAGTGCATGCTGTGCGTAATCAGTGATGCCTACAGTGGCGATGTCACCCTCAAGTTTTACCCACTCGTGAGAATCCGCATAGCGGAGATCATCTAAAATCTTGCTCATTTCTTCGTTATGATGTTTTTATGTTATTCTTAAGGTTATTTCTTATAGTTTTTGTCGTAGAAGCGTTTCTTCACCACCTTGCCGGGGAAGCGTTTCTTGCGGATCTGCACCTCTACCTCAGTGCCGAGTTTGTCGTAGGGCTTGTTGACCATGGCCATTGCCACACTCTTGCCGGTGGAGATTGACTTGTAGCCGGTGGTAATCTCACCTACCTGCTCATCGCCCACCATCACCGGATACCCATGACGTGGCACGGCAGAGCCCTCAAGCTCTATACCCACGATGCGGCGTGTCACACCCTCAGCCTTCTGCTTGGCCAGAGCCTCCTTGCCTATGAACTCCGGTTTGTCGAGTTTGACAAACATGCTCAGGCTGGCCTCAATAGGAGTGATGTCAGCTGCCAGCTCATCGCCATAAAGCGGCAGACCCACCTCGAAGCGAAGCGTGTCGCGGCATCCGAGGCCACAGGGCTGCACACCGGCCTCCATAAGTTTATCCCACACCTTGCGGGTATAGTCATGACTGCCGTAGATTTCGAAGCCATCCTCTCCGGTATATCCGGTGCGGCTCACAATCACCTCTTCGCCATCAATCTCAAAAGTCTTGAAGTTATAGAACGGAATATCCTTGCAAGCAATGCCGAGCACTTTTTCAAGAGTCTCCTCGGCCTTGGGTCCCTGCACAGCCACCTCGCCATATTTGGGAGACTCATCCTCTACAGTGCAGTCAAAGCCTTCGGCATGCTGTTTGATCCATGCCACATCCTTGTCGATGTTGGCGGCGTTGATGACAAGGAAGTATTCCTCATCGTTGACTTTATACACAAGCAGATCATCGACTGTGCCACCATTCTCATAGCACATCATGCCGTAGAAAATCTGACCGTCGGGCGCGCCCGTCACATCATTGACAAAAATATGGCTGACAAATTTATAGGCCTCAGGGCCTTTCACACGCACCTCGCCCATATGGCTGACATCGAATACGCCCACTTCATGGCGCACCGCGTTGTGTTCCTCTGTGATTCCTTTGTACTGGATAGGCATGTCGAAGCCTCCGAATGGCGACATGAGAGCGCCTTGTGCCACATGGCGGTCGTGCAGACAGGTCTTGATAAGGTTCTCTTCCATTTCTGATGTCTGGTTTTTCTTTAAGGTTGTTTTTCTTGTCTGAATCGCGATTGAATCATTTTATCTGTCATTGCGTCAGATAATCCACGGTTCAGTTAGAAATAAGGTTTCATATTCTGACTTTATCAACCCTTTCGTAGTGTATTACACCACATCGGCGATGAGTCGGTCTGTTCTTCAATTGCCAAAGTTAACCAAACGTCTTCTAACTGCCAAATTTTTTTAGTAATTTTGCAACATAAAGTATCAGTTTTTATGGGTGTCAGTCTTTACATAGCCCGGCGGTTGTCGTTGGCTTCCGGTGGCCGTGGGGTTTCGCCGGCTGTGAGTGTGGCCGTAGTGGCGGTGGCACTGTCAATCCTGGTGATGATGTGCGCGATTGCAGTCGTCACAGGCTTCAAGGGTGAGATATCTTCTAAAGTGGCGGGATTCAACTCCCACATCACCATTACTCTCAACCCCACCAGTGTCGACCCTCAGAACCCCACACCTCTTGTCAGCCTCTCTCCCACCCTTAAGTCTATACTCGATTCGCAGCCCTACATCAAAGATGCGGCGCTCCAGGCTTCGATTCCCGCTATCCTGAAGACTCAATCTGATTTCAAGGGCGTATACCTCAAGTCGCTTTCGGGCAAGAATCTGAATGATTTCATCGGTTCGGCCATTGTCGAAGGGCACATGCCTGACTATTCAGTTGACTCATGTGCAAATCATATTGTCATCAGCCGTAAGGCCGCTCTGCAACTCGGTCTGCACAGCGGCGACGCCATTGACACTTACTTCATCACCGATGCCGTCAGGGTGCGCCGCCTAAAGATTTCTGCCATATTTGACTCACATTTCGACACCTATGACGACTCTTTCGCATACGCCTCACTTCCATTAGTGCAGGAGTTAGGGAAACTTTCCGACTCACAGGGCACTTCAATTGCGGTGGCGCTGACCGATTTCGACGATGTCGACATCAATGCCGCCACGTTGCGCCAGACCCTCCATGATGCCTACGACCAGGAGCTTATCTATAAGCGCTACGATGTGACAACTGCCCGACAGTCGGGAGCAGCCTACTTCCAATGGCTCGATCTGCTTGACATGAATGTGGTGGTGGTGCTGACACTGATGACGATTGTGGCCTGCATCACGCTGGTCAGCGGCATGCTTATTCTTATGGTCGATAAGGTCAGATTTATCGCTCTTATGTCTGCATTAGGGGCCTCCCGTCCCACCATCAGCCGGATATTCATGCTTTTGGCCGCCAAAATCGCCATCCTCGGCATGCTCATCGGCGATGCTCTCGCTATCGGACTGATTTACGCTCAGCGCGCCACCCACTTCATCCCACTCGACGCCGATTCATACTATATCGATTTCGTGCCGGTCAATCTGTCATGGACAGCATTCATTATTCTGAATCTTGCTGTATTGGCAATCATATGGATTGTGCTGATTCTACCATCGCGCTTTGCCGGTAAGGCTGCGCCGGCACGCACTCTTGCTGAGGACTGACCCCTCAACCTTATTCCCGGCTCTCTATTCGCAGTCTACACCTACCAAAATCGCAGCCTCACTCTTCGCGCAGCCAACACATTTGGCACGATATTTGTTTCCATAATATAGAGCAAGGTTGAGATTGACCCAGTCTTGCATACTCACTCGCCGGCTCCCCCTCTTCAAGCAAAAGCATGACCATATCGCCATCCATCTTGAAGCTGGCGCGTGAGAAAACAACTGTGTGAAAAAACAACTTATATTATGGCAAATGGAAAAATAGGGGTAACTACTGAAAACATTTTCCCCGTAATCAAAAAATTTCTTTATAGCGACAATGAGATTTTTCTGCGCGAGCTTGTGAGCAACGCCGTAGATGCCACCCGCAAAATCCAGACCCTCACCTCTTTCGGCGACTTCAAGGGTGAACTCGGAGATCTGAAGGTGCGCGTCAGCATCGACAAGGAAGCCGGCACGCTCACAGTGTCTGACCATGGCATAGGCATGGACGCGGCCGACATCGAGAAATACATCAACCAGATTGCATTCTCAGGAGCCGAGGAGTTTCTGCAGAAGTATAAGGATTCAGCCAATTCCATAATCGGCCACTTCGGCCTCGGATTCTATTCAGCTTTCATGGTGGCGAGCAAGGTCGTGATCCGCTCACTCTCTTATAAGGAGGGTGCGGAGGCTGTGGAATGGTCTTGCGACGGCTCTCCTGAATATGAGATGCACCCCTGCGACAAAGCTGAGCGTGGCACGGATATCATCCTGTACATTGACGATGAGTCTAAGGAATATCTCGACCCCGAGCGCGATATTGCGCTGCTGAAGAAATATTGCCGATTCCTCCCGGTGCCCGTAGTATGCGGCAAAAAGCAGGAATGGAAGGATGGAAAATTAGTCGACACTGATGAAGATAATGTGGTCAATGCCACCGAACCCCTCTGGACACGCAAGCCCACAGAACTCACCGATGACGACTACCTGCGCTTCTATCACGAACTCATGCCGGGGCGCGAAGATCCACTCTTCTGGATTCACCTGAATGTCGATTATCCCTTTACACTGACCGGTATCCTTTACTTCCCGAAGGTAAAGAGCAACCTCGACCTGCAGCGCAACCGTATTCAGCTATACTGCAATCAGGTCTACGTCACCGACCAGGTCGAGGGTGTTGTGCCTGAATTCATGACTATCATGCAGGGCGTCATTGACTCACCTGACATACCTCTGAATGTGTCGAGAAGCTACCTCCAGGCCGACCGCCAGGTGAAGAAAATCTCATCATATATCTCAAAGAAGGTGGCTGAGAAACTCGACCGCCTCTTCACATCTGACCGTGCTGAATTTGAAAAGAAGTGGGATGATATCCGCATCTTCATCGAGTATGGCATGCTCACCGATGAGAAGTTCTACGAGGCCGCCCGCAAGTTCTTCCTGCTTAAGAATGTAGCCGGCAAATATTTCTCGCTTGAGGAGTATAAGAAACTCGTCGAGGCCACACAGACCGATAAAGAGTCAACCCTCATCTACCTATACGCCACCGACCCCACTGCACAATACTCCTACATCAGCCAGGCTGAGAAGAAAGGCTATGACGTGCTGCTGATGGATGGCGAACTCGATGAGCATTTCATGTCGATGCTTGAGAGCAAGGAGCAGAAACTTCGTTTCGTGCGCGTTGACTCTGATATTCCTGAGCGCCTTATCCAGAAGGAGGATACCCTCAAATCTGACCTTTCGCCGATGGAGGCTGACATTCTGCAGGGCTTGTTTACCTCGCAATTGCCTGAGGTGAAGGGTGCCGAGTTTGTGGTGACTCTCGAAGCGCTTGACGCCAACGCCGCACCGGCCACCGTCACTCAAAATGAGTTTATGCGCCGCATGAAGCGAATGGCAGAGCAGCAGCCGGGCATGGCCTTTGCAGCAAATATGCCTGACTCCTATCAACTCGTGATCAACACCAATCAAAAGAGTGTAGCCGAACTCATCAAGAATTCTAAAGATTCACTCTCTGCCGAGATTTCACCCATTCTCAAACAAATCGAGACTCTCAACGCTGAGATAGCCTCTGAGCGCAAGTCTTCAGCCGACAATGCCTCAGCCGAGGCGACATCAGCCGGGGCAGATTCCTCAGAAGAGCTGAAGAAGGCACTCCAGACCAAAGAGAGCGAAGTGGCTGACCTCCAGCGACAGCAGTCTGCCCTTATTGCCGGATATGCCGCCAAGCAGCCTGTAGTCCGCCAGATTATTGACCTCGCTCTGCTGCAAAGCGGACTCCTCTCAGGCAAGGAGCTGGCAGAATTCATCAATCGTTCGATTTCTCTGCTGTAAGTTGCTTCTCTACTCTGACTTACTATAAAGCGTCCGGTCAAGCCTCCGCCATGTCACCCGGCAGTATGACTCAGGAGCGCTTATGTACAGATAACTAATGAAATTCCCCGCGCACTATGCTGAGAGCCTCAGCACAATGCGCGGGGAATTTATTTTATCATCGCAGGGTTCAACCAATTATGGCAGGCTTACCCTTCAAGATTATGATTTGACTTCCATAGCTATCAGGAATCGAGTCCTGCAGCTGTATAGAATCCGGTTCTGCATCTATAAGGAATCGGATGGAGAATCTCTTACTTATTCTCTTCAGCTTCTGAAGTCTCAGCGTCAGCGACAGCCTCCTCTTCAGCAAATTTAGTAAATCCTGCCTGAAGAAGAAGGTTATACCAGCTGAAGAGTTTCTTTATGTCAGAGGGATATACACGGTCGCGGTCGAAATCGGGCAGAATCTCGGCAAAGCGGGCACGCAGGCCATCATTATCCATTGCCTTTACATCAATCTTCTCACCACCGGCATTGGCATACACGAGGTCAAGAATCTCACCCAGGGGCTTATCCTCACCCTCTGTATACATAGCGATATCGCCAAGTGACACGACTTTGTCGCGGGCATGGATAGGCATACGCTTCTTGGTGAGCAGTTCCTCTACCACGAGCATTCGGTTGCCCTGCGATACAATCTCATAAAGTCCGGGCTTTCCGGTGATTGAAAGTATTCTACGTAGCATATTTTTTCTTTTAAAATTATTTCAAAAAATCTCTTTCCCAATTTCACCCCGGCATCGACACTCTTCATGACCGCCACTGCGCTGCATATCTGTCATGCGGTGTACTGGTCATTTACACGATGCTGAGTTTATCCAGTCCCTCTGTCACTTGCCGCAGCAGCGAGTGGTCGGCGTCATTCAGGATCTCTACAATCGAACTCCTATGCGCCTTCAGCAATTCAGCCTCGCGCACCTGCGAGGCAATCCGCCGCTGTGCATCAGCCGCAGTGCATCCATCCCGCTCTATCACCCGCGCCACACGCTCTGCAGTAGGTGTGACGACCTGCCATATCGCATCGCAAAGTTCGGCAAGTCCGCTCTCAGCCAGCACAGCGGCCTCCACAAAGATAGGTGCGTGATTGCCGGTTCGCGACGCGGTCCAGAGCTGCAGGTCAGCTCTGACAGCCCCATGTACAATGCTATTGAGGAGCTGACGCTTTGCCTCATCTGCAAATACAATCTCTCCAAGCAACTTACGGTCAGGTATGCTATGGCCATCGGTGACCTCGGCAGAGATTTCAGTGCATATACGATGCTTAATCTCCCCACTCGATTCCATCAGCCGCCTGGCTTCAGAATCACAATCATACACCTCATAGCCCATTTCACGCAGCATACGGCTCACCACACTTTTGCCAGAACCTATGCCACCGCAAATTCCTATAAGCACCGGTCTCTCCATCACTATGCCTGCTCCTTCCATCTTACCTGATTTATTTTGAAGGCCACTCCGGGCGTCATTCTCTCACCAGCGTATATTCCACACTATCCGAGAGCACCCGCAGATTCAGCAGATTGCGGTCGCGGCGTCCCAGATGCAGCGGAAGCCGGCGTGTCTTGGCCGCCAAATCCCGATAATCGGCTATCACCTCCACAGTCTCTGTACTCGCCGCATTAAACTTACTCATCGGCACATAATATTCTACCTGGGCATTTGCCGGGAAGAGAAGCAGATCCATCCCGTCAGGCACATTATGAATCTGCACCGTCACATTCACCTCTTTTCTGACCAGAGGCTCGACGTTGACCTTCACAGTCACTACCGAAGGATCGAATCTGGCCCCTGATACCTGCGTGAGTTTCACGGTGATGTCGGTCGATTCCTCGAGGTTGTTGCGCGTAAAGCGTTCGGTGAATACACGGGTAATTGTGTCAAGCACATCGCGGTTGGCATACACCATCACACCCTTCGGGTCGGCCTGAGGCACACCCATGATAATCTTACCCACTGCCGGACGCAAATCGGCCGACACCTCCACCGGTATTCTCCGGCCGGGCAGATTCGTATAGGCCAGCACCAGCGAGTCTACCGATGTCGACAATAACGATGCAGTCTGGCCGAAGGCATTCTTAATCGCAGCATTCAATTCAGATTTACTCATGCGGAACACGCCGTCCGCACTGTAATCTCTGAAGTTGATGTTCATCTTCGCCGTACCCAGCACCGCACTACGCCAAAGATTCGACCCCTTGTCCCTGACCATCACATGAATCTTATCTGGTGGAAGATTAATGAAATTCACAGAATCAGGCACATTGTAGATGTTCACTCCGACCTCGAAGTCATCCTGCACATTATCATTCAGAGCCAGTATAAACCAGAACAACGCAGCTATGGCCACGAACACCAGGAAGGTCAAAGTCTTCTTGAATCCGGAAGTAGTCTTGACCTCCTTCCATGATTTGCGGATTTTGTCGATTTCTACCATAGCTTCTGTTGTGATATATAAAGGCGCGTATGCTCAAAATGAGTTTATCCGTAGAAGTCTTAAATCAGGTTTGAGCCATGCACCATTCCCATGAGCAATATCTAAGCATTCTCCCCAGGACACCTCGATGATGCCCGGGGGAGACTGTAGTTATCCGGAATGCAGTGCCGGTGCGCAATATTATTTCTTCTCAGCCTTCGGAGCCTCAGTCACGATGGGGAACACCTGCTCGCGGCTCACCTTGATCACTACCTGAGGTGCAATCTCAATCTTCATCGAGCCCTCGGCCTCGTTGACATTGCGGATGGTGCCGTAGATGCCACCGGCAGTGATTACCTTGTCGCCCGACTGCATTGCTTCGCGGGCCTTCTTAAGGTCTTTCTGCTTTTTCGACTGCGGACGAATCATGAAGAAGTAGAACACCACCACCATCGCGATGATCATGAGCATTCCGCTCCAGCTGCTCCCCTGCTGTTGCTGCAGGAGGATTGTAAGTAAGTTCATCTTGTATTTCGTTTGTAGGTTATGCAACCTTGCTTATCACTCGGCTGCCATGTTATAAAATTTAATCTCTGCTTTTATGATGCACTCCCCTGCCTATAGGCCGGGCAGTTGTCCCGGCTGTCAGTCAAGACTCTTCTGAAGCACCCCCTTCTCGTGGAGCGATTTCAGTATCGAGGCGAGAAGACCATGAATAAACTGCCCGCTCTTGCGAGTGCTATAGGCCTTCGCTATCTCCACATATTCGTTGATGCTGACTGTCAGCGGGATTTTCGGGAAGTTCAGAATCTCAGCCAGAGCTGTCATCATCACCACTATATCCATATAGGCCAGACGGTCAGACTCCCAAAGCTTGGTGTCGAGCGCGTCATTTATATAGGCACGGTAATCCTCTTTATTCTTGAGCACATACTCAAAGAGTTCGGCGCCGAATCTTGCATCCTCATCATCCTTGTACATTGTCATGATTGAGGTATATGATTTCCCCTCGGCTATGCGGCGCACTGTCTTGAGCACGAAAGTGCCGATTGAATCAAGGTCGTCGTTCCAGAACACCGATTTATCCTCCAGAGCCTCCAGGAACACTGGATTGATAAAGATTACCTGGCGGTAAATCTCTTTCCAGAATTCGCAGTCAGCTGCAAAGTCAGTGGCCGGGAACTCCATATATTCCTTATAGATATCCGAAGCCATGATGGCACGCAGCAGCGCACGCAGCATCGGCTCGTCATCGGCTGTCATGTTTCGACCTATGCGCTCGATATTGCGGTCAATCTCCTCATCATGCATGATGGCCTCCACGAATTTATTCTCCACGAAACGCAGATTCGGGTTGCGCACTTCATCTGAGGCGATAAAACGGTTGCGGGCCTCCTCGATATCATTCTCGCGCATTCTCACAAGATGCACAGGCAGATAGAGCAGGCGGAAATAGAGTTCGGCGGCCGACTCCATGCTCTTGCGCAGCGTGTTGAGCGCGTCAGGAAGATTATCTGAAGCAGTGAAGAAGTTGCTGAATGTCTCCTCCATCATGCCGCGCATGCGCTCTACGCCGCTCAGAGTATAATTCTCACGGCGTGCGATTTCACGGCTGAGCACCGGATTCGGCATGATAATCATGTTGTATATCTCCTGCCAGATCTTCTCATCGGCAAGCGAACCCGGGTCGTCACTCTTGAGAAAATTCTTATAGAGTGCCGAATCCTTTACCTGCTGGGTGATGGCATCCTGTGCAAGCTCGAAGGGGTATCCCACGCTATCATAGCGCTGCATAAGTGATTTTATCTTCTCATCGCTTACGATGCTCTTCATGAATCGCGTCTCGTAAAGGGGGAGGTCGCCGCTGATGCGCTTCACATTCTTGGCCACTCGCGCCATAAGGCAGAGTATGTCGAGATACAAGCCGTAGGCAAAGCGCTTCTCTCGCGTGGGATTCGCAGGCTGCGACTCGAGGTTAAACCGGTTCTCAACCAGCATATACGAATAGAGCAGCTGCACGACCTTGGTCCTGATCAACACTCGATTAATCATATCTTCTCTTAAGTTATTTCTTTATTATTCATGGGCCGACAGAATCAGCGGGATTTATCTGCCCATATCCCGGATTCTCTTTCTCCGGAAATATTATGCAAATTTACGATTTTAGGTCCGGATTATCAAATTTCGCCGTGGTTTATTCTGCGCGGTATATTCCGATGCACCCCTACCCGGCAATCTATGATTTCTCCATTGAAGCTGGTGGCAACGCTCACTCGCCACGCTGACGCACCACCTCATACATCATCACTCCGGCAGCCACCGACACATTCAGCGAGCCGATGTTGCCCTTGATGGGCAACGCAGCCAGCTCATCGCAGGCACGCAACACATCGTTGCTTATGCCGGTGTCTTCGGCTCCCATGACTATTCCGAGGGGCACACGATAGTCGTTAGCCGTATAGTTGCGGTCGGTCTTCTCTGTGGCGCCTACTATCTTGTAGCCGTTGTCGCGCAGCATGCGCACTGCATCGAGTATCGAGCGCTCGCGACACACGGGAATATGCAACAGGGCCCCGGCCGAGGTCTTGACGGCATCGGGAGTCACACTCACACTGCCGCGTTCGGGAATCACAATCGCATCGGCTCCCACACACTCTGCCGTGCGGGCTATAGCACCGAAGTTGCGGGTGTCGGTCAAGCCATCAAGCAGGATTATGAAGGGGACTCTCCCCTCTTCGTAAAAGAGTGGCACAAGGTTATCAAGACGCGAATACTCCACAGGCGAGAGCAATGCTATCGCTCCCTGGTGATTCTTCATCGTGATGCGGTTGAGCTTCTCCATCGGCACACGTTGGCATACAATGCCATATTCTTTCATCTTGCCGAAGAGTTCGCGCGAAAGATCGCCGTTGAGATCCTTCTTCACCAGCACCTTGTCGATGCTTCTGCCGGCCTCGATCGCTTCGATTATGGCACGCAGGCCAAATATGTAATCTGATTTATTCATAAGTAATTTCTTTCTTTAGAAGTTGTCTAAACTTTTCTAAGTGCGCCGATACACCTGAGGTGGAAAAGCCCACCTCATTTCACAAAAGTCTAAATACCTCTTAATCAACCGAGCAGCACGCGGGCAGCCTGCAAAGCGGCATCGGTAAGCCGCTCGCCGCTCAGCATTCCGGCAATCTCGCGCACACGCTCCTCTTGACTCAACTCGCTTACAGCCGAAATGGTTCGCTCTTCAGTGTCGCGTTTATAGACCTTGTAGTGGCGGATTCCTTTGGCTGCCACCTGCGGTAGATGCGTGATAGTGATAATCTGCATCATCTTCGACATCTCGAGCATCATGCGCCCCATCTTGTCGGCTATCTCTCCGCTCACACCTGTGTCGATCTCGTCGAATATCACGGTGGGCATCTCCATTTTCTCAGCCATAAGTGACTTGATGCATAAAGTCAGACGCGACAATTCGCCGCCTGAGGCGGTGGCTGCCATCGGCATCAATGCGCCATTCTTATTGAATGAGCAGGTGAATTCTATCATATCCTGGCCATCCGAAGTGAGTTTACCCTCGGCTACTGCCACACTGAATTTCAAATTCTGCAATCCGAGTGGAATGGCCCTCTCTGTCAGACGCTCGCTGAAGAGCAGGGCCGCGTCGCGCCGCTTTCCGCTCAATTCATCGGCAAGTTCTTTGAGGTGTTTGGCCACGGCGCGGGCTTCATGCTCGAGTTCTTTGGTCTCGGAGTCATCGCTGTCAATGAGATGAAGCTGCTGTTCGAGTTCGTCGCGAAGATCCACCAGATCGTCGCCGTTGTCAACTCCCAGCGATTTCACCGCCTCATAGTAGGCCCTCATCCGCGCACCGGTCTGCGCGAGTAATGCGGGGTTAGACTCCACACTTTCGGCGAGCTGCTCAGCTGTGTAGGCGATATCCTTGAGTTCGATATATAGTGAATTGAGACGCGTGATGAGAGATTCCTCCTCAGGCGTAGGGTCCACGGCCTGAAGATTGAAGCTCTCGAGGGCGTCAATTGCCTGGCGCACCATCGTCATGGCTCCATCATTGTCAGAGGCAAGCGAGTAGTGGGCAGCAGTGAGGTATTCCCTGATTTCGTCGGCCTCGCTCAGCATCTCGAAGCGACGCTCCACCTCCTCCTGTTCGCCGCGGCGCGGCTTGAGTTTATTGAGGCCTTGAAGCTGAAGTTCGATATAGCTGCGCTTCTCAAGGTTCTTGACCTTTGCTTCGCGCAGATTGCGGATTTTACTGCGCAGCGTCACATATTTGCGGAATTCCCCCTTATAATCGGCCAGAAGCTGTTCGGTGTCGGCCATGGCGTCGATGATGCGCAGCTGACCTTCGCGGCTGTTAAGGCTGAGATTGGCGTGTTGCGAGTGGATGTCAAGCAGATGCGATGTGCACTCGCTGAGCTGCACCAGAGTGACAGGCGAGTCATCGATAAAGGCGCGGCTGCGTCCGGATGGAGATATCTCACGACGCACTATCAGTTCCCCCATCACGGGCAATCCGGTCTGCGGGTCGGTGGCATCAATCAGAAATGTGGCCTCTACCATAGTCTTGCGGCTACGGTCGGATATGGCCTTGTTGTCGGCACGTTCGCCCAGCAACAGACCCAAGGCGCCGAGCATGATTGATTTGCCGGCGCCAGTCTCACCTGTGATAATCGACAGCCCCTCGCTGAAGTCTATTTCGACCTCATCGATAAGGGCATAATTTCTTATAATCAGCTTCTGAAGCATAATCCTGGATGGTCAATTGCTTTGGTCACTACCCTTCTTGATTTTCTCAAGCCTCTCCATATCGGTCGGATAGATGGGCTGCAGTATCTCATAGGCGGCTTCGCGCTCGGTCGAGGGGGCCTGCGAGTAAATGTTGACAAGTTCATCAAGCTTGGCATCCCTGAACATTGAGAGGGCCACACTCATAGGGGCATTCTTATAGATGGTGCCTATCTCCTTGAGCGATTCAGTGATTACGGCTCGCCCTTTGTCGGGACTCGTGACCATCTCGTCAAGTCCCTTGCGATGATAGTCATATAGCAGCCGTCGTATGCCGGAGGTGTTGTTGTCCATGAATGATGAGAGCACAGCCGCGCGATTCTTCGTGTCTTCAAATGCTTTCCAGCCGACTTCGCCTCCGCTCTGCGCAGCCTGCACCACACTCTGCGCACGGTCGTAATATTGCTGCCCTCCATTGAGCGAGAATGAGTCGAAGTCTATGCCGAGGAAGAGATAGGCATAGTAGTCGAGTATTGCCGTGAGATTGCTCTGCTGCGAAGTCTCGTTGTAAGTGAGGGGGTCGCCGTCGCGATACTCAAATTCTATCTTCGAGTCTTTGAAGTTCATCAGCGTGGTGGTATACGATGAGTTGTAGACCGGCCGCGACAGCTGCACCTGCAGGTCACCTTTCACACGGTCATTCTCATACTCGCTCACTGTCAGGTAGAGCCGGCATTCTATCCTCTCATTGGGTGAGAAGGTGGCTGTGCTGAAGCGGTTTTCGTTCATGTAGTCGTTGATGCTGCTCTGCAGTGATTCGAATACACTCTTGTTGGTCCCCTCGATTTTCTGCGAGTTCACCTCTACCTGACAACGGAACTCCTGCGCCGCTGCCGGTGTGGCCACCGCCATCAGCGCCACCAGCGCGGCAATATTATGATATCTGTTTCTACGCATTGTAATCATTGGTTTCGTTTAGTGAGGCTCACCAAGTGCTGCGGCACCATCTCGCCATACGCGATACTGAATCACTCGGATTCCGCGGGGAGCAAAGTGATGAATTCGTCGATGATATCATCGGCCACAGCGCGCTTATCCTTGAGAGGATACACATTCTCCGAGCCGTCGCGGCGTATGATGGTCACTTTGTTGGTGTCGGTCATCATGCCGGCTCCGGCATCGCGCAGCGAGTTGAGGACTATCATGTCAAGATTCTTACGCTCCATCTTTCGGCAGGCGTTGCTGGCCTCGTTGTCAGTCTCCAAGGCGAAGCCCACCAGCACCCTGTTCCCCTTGCACTGGCCGAGTGTGGCGGCGATATCCGGATTCTTAACCAGATGCAGAATCATATCACCCTTCTCTTCACGCTTGATTTTATGCTCGCTATATTCCGCAGGGGCATAGTCAGCGACGGCAGCGGCAAGTATGGCCACATCCGCATCGGCAAACTCCAGGCGCATCACCTCGGCCATCTCTCTGGCAGATGTGACGTCAATCCGTCTTACCCCTTCAGGGAGTGTCAGACGCTTGTCGACCGGTCCGGCCACCATAGTCACCTCTGCGCCACGCGCGGCGCATGCCTCGGCAATGGCAAAGCCCATCTTACCTGATGAGTAATTACCTATAAAACGCACAGGGTCAATATTTTCGTATGTAGGTCCGGCACTAATCAGCACCCGCCGTCCCTGCAAATCCTGAGCACGGTCGCGGTCAGCGAAGTATTTCTCGGCTGCGAGCACTATGACTTCGGGTTCCTCCATGCGCCCTTTGCCGGTCAGGCCTGAGGCAAGAAAGCCACTCTGGGGCTCGACTATAATCACGCCGTCGGCACGCAGTGTGGCTACATTGCGCTGAGTCGACGGATGCGCCCACATATCGAGGTCCATCGCCGGGGCCACCATCACCTGCTCTTTGGCCGAAAGATAGGTCGTGATGAGCATATTGTCGGCGATGCCGTTGGCCATCTTTCCAATCGTGGAGGCCGTGGCGGGGGCTATAATCATCAAGTCGGCCCAGAGTCCAAGGTCCACATGCGAGTGCCATTCACCGGTGTTGGCGGCAAAAAATTCGCTCACCACCGGTTTGCCGCTCAATGCGGCCAAAGTGGCGGGGGTGATGAATTCCTTGCCGTTGGGGGTAATCACCACCTGCACCTCGGCACCCTTCTTGATAAGAAGACGCAGAAGATAGGCCGATTTATATGCGGCTATACCACCGGATATGCCGAGTACTATATGTTTCCCTTTAAGCGACATCTTTTTTACTTGTTGAGATATTTATATCGCAGCTGGGTCAGCACATCCTTGGTGTTTTTCGAAAATTCGCCCTGCATTATCCAGCTGTAGAATGAGGGTTCTTTGCGAAGCACCTCCTCTACGGGGCGCCCCTTATGCTTGCCGAAGTTGAACACCGGCACATCCTCATCATTCAAGACGATGCGTCCGGCCAGATCAAGCGATTTCCCACCTGACGAGAACTCACTCAGGAAGTCTACATCGTTCTGGAGCTCCGGGTAGCGGTCAAGCTGCGATTCGAGCACCTCAAATGTAGCCATCGTATCAGCATTGGCCGAATGGGCCTGCGTCAGATCTTTGCCGCAATAGAATTTATATGCTGCCACGAGTGTGCGCTGCTCCATCTTGTGAAAGATGTTCTGCACATCGATAAATTTGCGGCCGCTCACCTCGAAGTTTATGCCGCAGCGGGCGAACTCCTCCACCAGCAGCGGCACATCAAACTTATTACTGTTGAATCCTGCTATATCACAGTCTTCAAAGAAGGCATGAAGTGATTTGGCTACCTGGCGGAAGGTTGGCTCGCCGGCCACCATCTCGTCGGTGATATGATGCACAGCCGTCGAGGCTGCCGGTATCGGCATCTCCGGATTTAGCCTGCGGGTCTTCTCTTCAGGCTCGCGCCCGTCGGGAAATACCTTGACGGCGCTTATCTCAACTATGCGGTCGCGCAATATGTTGGTGCCGGTGGTTTCGAGGTCGAAAAACACCAGCGGGCGCTTCAAATTCAGTTTCATACTTATCTGTTAAAGTCGGTGCGAAGAGAGAGATTACATCACTCTATGACCTGCATGGGCATCTGAAGCATCACTACCTCAATGCCGGGTTCCTGCTCTAGCGGGCTGAAGAGTCCGGGACGCGCCGGGTCAGCGAGTTCTATCTTCACATCCTCTCCCTTTATGTTCGAGAGCACCTCAGTCATATAGGTTGAATTGAATCCGATTGTCATCGGGTTTCCCTTGTAATCGCAGTCTACGCGCTCTTCTGCTGAAGTGGCGTAGTCAAGGTCTTGCGAACCCATCTGAATTTCGGTTGCATCGATCGAGAAGCGGATAAGATTTGAGGCCTTGCTGGCAAAGAGAGCCACACGGCGCACTGCATTCAGAAGGCTCTCGCGATTGACTACGAGACTGAAGGGATTATCTTTCGGGAATACACGGCGATAATTGGGATACACACCCTTCACAAGGCGCGTAGTCAAGGTATAGGTGGCAAAACGAAATGTAGCCGATTTGGCATCCTTTACAATCTCTACCGTCTCATCCTCTTTGGTGAGAAGCCCCTTCAGCACATTGGCAACTTTGCCGGGCAGAATCATGTTGTCGGTCAGACCGGGTTTGACGTTGTTGTTCTCAAACTTCACGAGTTTGTGAGTATCTGAGCTCACGAGTGTCAGACGCTCGGGTTCTATATCCCAATACACGCCGGTCATCGCGGGACGAATCTGATCGAGACTTACGGCAAAAAGAGTGCCCTCGAGCCCGTTGACAATGGGTTCGGCCGGAAGCGTGAAGCTAACTGCATCGGCATCGTGCTCCTTCTTACGGGGATACTCGGCAGCATCTATACCCATGAAGTTGAAGTGTCCGTTATTGAAACGCAAGTCAATCTCCAGAGTCGAAAGATTGATGTCAAAATGCAACGGCTGATTCTGAACCTCCTTCACCACTTCAAGCAGTCGGCGGGCCGGGATGGCGATAGAGCCCTCACCCTCTGCGTCAGCCACCTCGAGTGTGGCGGTCATCACATTCTCCTGGTCGCCGCCGGTGATGTAGAGCACATCCTCTTTGACCGTGATAAGGAAGTTGTCGAGTATCGACAACGCATTCTTTGAATTTATGACCTTGCTTACGGCCTGGAGCTGAGTCTGCAATATCTTGCCTGATACATTAAATTTCATTTCAATAATTGTTTTTCCGGTTGTAGTTATTCATCAACGCGCGTAATACATCTCCCCTACACCCGTCGGTGGCAGAGCATTACACCTGTTGCATACGCGAATTTACTAAAAAAATCATGAATAACCTCACCCATTCTATATAACTATTCCAAAAAAAGATAAAAAAATTCTCCCCCTCCGGGCCTTCGCCTTGAGGGGGAGAATCAATCTATTTGCGTAGTCTCCTCACCCCATACGGGCCATTGGAGACACATTCATCTGATTATGATGAGATTCGCTGGCTGATTACTCAGCTGCCTCAGCTGCCGGAGCGGCTGCCGGAGCGGGAGCGTCCTCGCTGACAACTTCAAACTCCACCTCAGTCTCAACCTCTTTGTGGAATTTCACATTGGCAACGTATACACCCACCATCTTCACGGGCTGCTTCACGCTGATGATTTTGCGGTCGATCTCATGACCGAGCTTGGCCAGAGCCTCTGCAATCTGAGCTGCGCCAACCGAACCGTAGACTGTGCCGTTGGCACCGGTCTTGGCGGCGATAGTGAGCTTCAGACCCTCGATAGCCTTGGCGGCTGCCTCAGCCTCAGCCTTGGCGGCTGCGATTTTGTGGGCACGCTGTTTCAGATCCTCCTTCAGCTGCTTGAGAGCGGCGTCAGAGGCGATGATGCACTTGCCCTGGGGAATCAGATAGTTGCGGCCATAGCCGTCCTTCACTTCCACCACATCATCTTTATATCCCAGTCCGGGAACATTCTCTTTGAGGATAATTTTCATCTTAATGTCGTCTTTTCGAAGTGATGCATTATTATTTCATCAGGTCTGTCACGTAGGGCAGAAGAGCCAGATGGCGTGCGCGCTTCACGGCCTGGGCCACACGACGCTGGAATTTCAGGCTGGTGCCTGTGATACGACGCGGAAGGATTTTGCCCTGCTCGTTGAGGAATTTCTTCAGAAACTCAGGATCCTTGTAGTCGATATACTTGATGCCGCTACGTTTGAAACGACAATATTTCTTCTTCTTCGTGTCTACCGACAGCGGAGTAAGATAACGGATTTCGCTGTTAGCTGCCATAACTTTTTATTCGCTATGCTTATGCCTCGGCTGCAGCCTCGGCGGGTTTCTCACTTGCTTTGCTTGCTCTCAGATTGCGACGCTTCTCAGCATACTCCGCTGCATACTTGTCAAGACGGAACGTAAGGAAGCGGATCACACGCTCATCACGACGGAACGCTGTGTCAAGTTTCTTGACAATTGTGGGTTCAGCCTCGAATTCCACAAGGGCATAGAAGCCGGTGGATTTCTTCTGAATGGGATAAGCGAGTTTCTTAAGACCCCATTCCTCGACATTGACAATCTTCGCGCCGTTCTCCTCGAGAACGCCGGTGAACTTGCCAACCGCTTCCTTCATCTGTTCATCAGACAAAACGGGAGTTAAAATGAAAACGGTTTCGTAACGATTCATAGTTTGTTATAATTGTTATTTGCGTGATTTTACCCATCGATGGGCAAAACTTCCGCAAAGTTAACACTTTTATTCGATATAACCAAATTTTCGGCTGACTTCAATTTGAAATATGCGTAACCAACGGCAGCGGCCCTCAGCACTTCTGCGCTGAGGACCGCCGATGTTATATCCCACAAGCTGTCGCCAGCCCTGCAAGGTTTATTCCTTGATGAGATAGTTCTCAATCTCTTCGGGGCGGAAGTTGCCGATGAAGTCGGCATGCTTGGCCACCTCGGCCTGGCCGTAGTTGACGTATACGTGCAGGCTCTTGCGGAAGCTTGCGTCGCGCTGGGTGTCTTCAAGCAGCAGATAGCCCATCACGATATGTCCGGCCATCTCCACGAGGCGGCGCGCCATGAAGTCCTGATAGTTGCTGTCCTTGACGCCCATCACGCTCTGCACTGCATTTGCATACTGCTGGGTCATGAATACGAGGGTATTCTTTACGCCCTCATCCTCGGGACATACGCTCTCTGCCTCCATCTCACGGATCTTATTGAGATAAGTGCCGGTGGTGACGTGGCGGATGGCTGCTACGACCTGGAGCTGGGTAGTGCCCTCATAGATGCTTGTGATGCGGGCATCACGATATACACGCTCGCAGGCGTAATCCTTCATGAAGCCTGAGCCACCGTGGATCTGAATGCAGTCGTAGGCATTCTGGTTGGCATACTCTGAAGTCATCCCCTTGGCAAGCGGGGTGAAGGCATCGGCCAGACGGCTGTAATATTTGGCCTCGGCTTTCTCCTCTTTGGTGAGCGGACGCTCTTTGGCAATATCATCGTAGATCTTGTACATATCCACGAAGCGGGCGCAGGCATAGAGCAGCGCACGGCTTGCATCGAGTTTACCCTTCATCACCGAGATTATCTCAGCCACTGCGGGGAATTCGATGATGGGCTTGCCAAACTGCTGACGCTCGCGAGCATAGCCCAGAGCTTCACGATAGGCGATCTCGCTCAGGCCGACACTCTGGGCAGCGATACCCAGACGCGCACCATTCATCAGAGCCATCACATATTTGATCAGACCCAGACGACGCGAACCCACGAGCTCGCAGGGTGCATCCTTATAGGTGAGCTCACATGTGGGGCTACCCTTGATACCCATCTTGTTCTCGATGCGGCGCACATTCACTCCGCCGTTGCGCTTGTCGTAGATAAACATCGACAGGCCGCGTCCGTCGTGCGAACCCTCCTCCGAGCGTGCGAGCACGAGATGTATGTCGGCATCACCGTTGGTGATGAAGCGCTTCACGCCGTTGAGCACCCATGAGCCATCCTCTTTCTGAGTGGCTTTGAGCATCACACTCTGAAGGTCAGAGCCGGCGTCGGGCTCGGTGAGGTCCATCGACATTGTCTCACCTGCACATACACGCGGTATGTAACGCTCCTTCTGGTCGTCGTCGGCAAACTCATAGATTGTCTCTGCGCAATCCTGAAGTCCCCAGAGATTCTCAAATCCTGCATCCGCACGGCTCACGATATCGGCCGCCATGATGTAGGGGGTAATCGGGAAGTTGAGACCACCCAGCCGACGGGGCATTGCCATGCCCATCAGGCCGGCTTTGCGTGTGGCGTCGAGATTCTTCTGAGTCCCCTCTGCATAAATCACACGTGAGTTCTCTACCTTCGGACCATTATGATCCACATCCTCGGCATTCTCTGCCACGATATTGCCGCAGATATCACCTACGATTTCGAGCACACGGTCATAGTTGTCGATGGCATCCTCGTAGTTGCGCGGTGCGTAATCATATTTGTCGGCCTCGGCGAAGTCGCGTTCCTTCAGCGCCACAATCTTCTCCATCATCGGATGGGTCAGATAGAGCTTAAGGGCCGGATTGTCTGTATAGAAATTAGCCATTGTGTCTGTCTATGCTACTTGGAGTTCTTTTTGTAATATTTGATCAGTTTGGGCACCACATCCTCCATCTTGCCTGTGATGACGATGTCGGCGATAGTGTTGATCGGTGCGTCGGGGTCATTGTTGATTGAGATAATCAGCGATGAGTCCTGCATGCCGGCGATGTGCTGGATCTGGCCCGATATGCCGCAGGCGATGTAGAGCTTCGGACGCACTGTCACACCGGTCTGGCCAATCTGACGGTCGTGGTCAATCCAGCCGGCATCGACTGCCGCACGGCTCGCGCCGAGTTCGCCGCCGAGGGTGTCGGCAAGTTTCTGCAGCAGCTCGAAGTTCTCTTTGCTGCCTACGCCGTAGCCGCCGGCCACGATGATGGGGCTACCCTTGAGGTTGACCTTTGATTTCTCTACGTGACGGTCAAGTATCTCTACCACATAATCTGTGGGGTCTGTGTATTTCGATGCATCCAGGTCTACCACCTTGCCCACATAGTTGCTGTCGCGCACCTCTTTCTTCATCACGCCCTCGCGCACTGTGGCCATCTGCGGACGACAGTCGGGGTTGACGATTGTGGCCACGATATTGCCACCGAAGGCCGGACGGATCTGATAGAGCAGGTCTTTGTAGTCTTTGCCTGCCTTGGCATCAGTATAGTCACCAATCTCAAGCGAGGTGCAGTCGGCTGTCAGACCGCTGTGCAGGGCTGAGCTGACACGCGGACCCAGGTCGCGGCCGATAGAGGTGGCACCCATGAAGGCGATTCTGGGTTCGATCTCCTTGAATAGATTGATGAGGATTGATGAGTGAGGAAGCGAGGTATAGGGATAGAGACGCTTGTCCTCTACTTTATATACAGTGTCCACACCGTAGGGGAACACCTGCTTCTCGATATCCTTCAGGTTGTCACCGGCCACCACTGCCTCCAACTTGATGCCGAGGCGATCAGCCAGCTGACGCCCCTTGGTGAGGAGCTCAAGGCTCACATCGGCCACTTTGCCGTCTTCGTATTCGCAGTATACGATAAGATTATTCTTGTCTGCCATTTCTTTCTGTAATGTTTTGAAAATTACACCGGGGCGTGATTAACCGATGGTGTGGTTGGCGATCAACTCTACAATCAGATCCTCAAGGGCCTCATCTGTACTCTCTATCTTGCGGGCCTCCTTGGCAGTGAAGATCACATTCTGGATGCTCTTCACCTTTGTGGGCGAACCGGCAAGACCACACTGTGCGAGGTCAGCCTCTACGGTCTGTGTGTTCCACTCTCCAATCTGGAGATAGGGGCGAGCCTCTACGAAGGCTTTCTTCTCTTCATCGGCAGCCACCTCGCTGGGCACTGCGGCACGCTTGTATTTCATCACTGCCTTGGCATTGCGCGGACGGCATTCGTCGGCCGAGCCGTTGACTGTCACCACCAGCGGATAAGGTGCGCTCACAGTCTCGACGCCCGACTCGATGCGGCGCTTAACTGTCACCTTGCCATTCTCGGCGCTGATGATATCCTCTGCATATGTCACCTGCGGCAGACCCAGTTTTTCGGCGATCTGCGGACCCACCTGGGCGGTGTCGCCGTCGATAGCCTGACGGCCACCGATGATGAGATCGTAGTTGCCGATTTTTCTTACGGCTGCGCTCAGCGCATAGCTGGTGGCCAAAGTGTCAGAGCCGGCGAAAGCACGGTCTGAAAGCACCACGCCGTTGTCGGCACCGCGATAAAGACCCTCACGGATTATCTCGGCAGCGCGGGCCGGTCCCATGGTGAGAAGGGTCACCTTTGTACCGGGATACATATCTTTCAGCTTCAATGCCTGTTCGAGGGCATTGAGGTCCTCGGGGTTGAAGATTGCCGGAAGAGCGGCACGATTCACGGTGCCATCCTCTTTCATCGCATCTTTACCGACGTTGCGCGTATCGGGCACTTGCTTTGCCAATACAATGATATTCAAACTCATGTCGATATGTGTTGTTATTGTTTATTTGTCTTTCTGTTGGTTATCATTGGCTGATGACGCCTTACCTTGACCGCCGTCACGGTTCGGCTTCGCTTCGGCAAGTGCCTTAGCTTGGCGCGGCTCACTATCGCGGCAGCGGTAATGGCGCAGTTAGCCAATACGGTGCAAATTTACTAAAAAATCGCGATATACTTCTAATCATGGCTCAATTTATTTGCTCCTGAGGGCGGATTCGCCGCCATCAGTCACGGCCACAGTCACTCTTTTTCGGTGTTGAGTCGCTTGTAGAGTTCTGATAGGAGCATAGTAATCTGGGCGCGCTGACGCTCCACACTCTCTTCGAGTGAGGCTATCTCGCCGCTGAGGGCGCGGCTCGACTGACGGGCGTAGTCGCGCCGCATGGCTGCCAATTGCTCCACATCGCTGTCATATTTACGGCTGGCGGCTACGTATTGGTTCACTATCTCTTTGTCGCGGGCTGTGGCCACATCATCGGCCGAATAGATATACCGACCCTTGCCGAGGGGTATCACGCAGTCGTGGCGCCGGGGCTTCTGGCCGGGTTCGATTTTGCGTATCTCGGCGGCAAGCGCGCTGTACTTGCGTGCGAGGGCTGCCGGGTCGGGCTGAGGCTCTGAGGAGGAAGTGGATGAAGCGGCTGATCCTTCGGCGTCGTCATCATCTTCGTCGTCGTCATTGTCAACGTCGTCATCTGCAGCAATGGATGCGGGCACCCATGTCACCCGTATGTCGTCGAGACGGGCGCGCATACGCTTCTCGTCGTCATCGGCGCGAAGATTCACGCGCTCATCGGGCAATACATATACGTATAACGTGATCATGTCGTCGGGCAGATAATGGCGGTCGGTGGCCCACCACCCCACTCCATTCTCTTCGTCGATGGCCATCACATATTCGTCGGCTGCTGAGTTGAAGGGTATGCCGGCATTTACGGGCTGAAGGTATTCGCCGGTCTGGGGGTCGCGCGTGGCGAGGAAGATGTCGTAGCCGCCGACTGAGTTGTCGCCGTTGGCCACATAATATAGTGTGGTGCCGTCGGCCGAGAGGAAGGGATTCATCGCGTCACCCTCCTGACCGAGAAAGTCAGGGGCCGGATGCGGATCGGAGAGTGTGCCGTCCATCAGCACGGTAGCTTCCGAGAGTCCGAGCATACCGGTCGAGTCGTTCATCTCGCTCCACATCATGAGGTCGCCTGATTCGCTGATATAGGCGGAGCCTGCATATTCGCGTCCGTCGGGTAGCGGAAGTTCGGTGGCGCCCACTACGCGTCCGGCCGAGAGGGGAAGGCGCAGATGCTTGAAGAAGTCTCTGCGTTTCACCTTGACTGCATCTATCACCACGATATCCTGCATGCGCTCAAACTGGCGCTCACCTTCGGCGGCGTCGGCCTGGTCGAAGGCGAGGTCGGGGTCGAGTGCGCGTTTGGCTTTGCGCTGGGCTGTGGTGTATTCGCCAAAGAGTCGCTGGGCTGTGGGGAAGTCATAATCGAGCATGGCGAGCCTGCCGAGATAAAGACTCGCGTCGGCCACTCCGCGCGTCTTGGCCTCCTGAAATGCCAGGCCCGATTCGCGACGCTTGCCGGGGGCGTTGTAGAGCGCCTCGCCGAGCGCCTGGTAGAGGCTGCCGAGCTGGCGCGCGTTGGCTTCATCGGCTATCGCCTCTTCTGCCATCTTGATGGCGGCGGCGTAGTCGCCTTCATCTATCAGAAGGCGTATCTCGTCGGCCATGTCGGCATCAGCCTTAAAAGCAGTCAGAGCCACCGCCATCAAGGCGATCGCTCCGACCATTCTTTCTTTATTTATTCTCATAAGTGTTTTGCTATATTCTTGCCATGTGGAGAGAGAGGGAGGGAGTTATATCAGTGGGTCAGGTCAGTCACACTGCGGCTGAATCATTCACCATGATCCTGCGCCTCTTTGGGCAGTGTGAGCTTGAGCATGAAGTAGCCCAGTATGCCTGCAATGATAGAGCCGAGCAGAATGCCGAGCTTTGAGTCATTGAGCAGCTTCGAACCCTCGGGGAAACTCAGCGTGGCGATGAAGATCGACACCGTGAAACCGATGCCGCCAAGCATTGCCACAGCTGCCATACGGGGCCATGTGCCACCTTCGGGCATCGGCACAACCTTCATCTTGATGAAGAGCCAGGAGAAACTGAATATACCGAGGAATTTGCCGAGCACAAGGCCACAGATGATGGCCAGGCTGACACCGGCGTATGCATCGGCCAGTGTCATGCCGTCAAACCATATGCCGGCATTGGCAAATGCGAAGAGGGGCAAAATCAGGTAGTTGACGAGCGGATGAAGTGAGTCTTCAAGATCCTGCAGGGGTGAGATAACCTTGTCGGATGCTGATTCGATGCGCTTGAGCCAGTCCATCTGCTGATGTCCGAGGATGCTGCGGCGCTCGAGGTGCACTTCATCGTCGCTGGCGAAGTGGGCCACATTCTCGCGGATGGCATTGATGAATTTGGCGGGGGGATTCACCGGCACGGCAGGCACGCAGAATGCCACGAGCACTCCGGCGATGGTGGGATGTATGCCGGCGTTGAGGAAGAGGAACCACACTGCCAGTCCGAAGATGATGTAGAACATCTTCGACTGTATCTTCATCATGGCACCTCCGATGGCGAGGAATGCCAGTATCGCGGCAGCTGCGATAAGCATCCAGTAGTTGATCTGCGAGGTGTAGAATACCGCTATCACGAGTATACCACCTATGTCGTCGACCACGGCGAGTGTTGTGAGGAATATCTTCAGGCCGATTGGTACTCTCTTGCCGAGCATCGAAAGCACGCCGAGTGAGAAGGCGATGTCAGTGGCCATCGGGATAGCCATGCCGCCGGCATAGTCTGTGCCCTGGGCCAGGAGGTAGTAGATCACGACCGGCACAATCATGCCGCCACATGCACCGATAATCGGGAGCAATGCCTTGCGGAATGAGCTCAACTCGCCCACCAGCACCTCGCGCTTGATCTCGAGGCCGACACTGAAGAAGAAGACCGCCATGAGGGCATCGTTGATAAAGGCGGCCAGCGTCATGGGATGCCCCATGTGGGAGAAGAGGTTGAACGACCCTATCTGCAGACGCACTTCATTCGTCCAGAGCCAGGTGTAGAACTCGTGGGTGGCGGGCAGATTCACCGCCAGAAGCGCAAGCACCGTGGCCACCATCAGCATATTGCCGCCGCTGGCCAGATTCTTCAGCGTCTTGCGCATCGTATACATCACTTCTGACATATCTGTATCTTTTTAATGATTTATATTCTTGGATGAGGCTCTGGCATCAGTCGAGTTTGAGCACGGCGAGGAATGCCTTCTGGGGCACCTCGACGCTTCCGATCTGCTTCATGCGCTTTTTGCCGGCTTTCTGTTTCTCAAGGAGCTTGCGCTTACGCGAGATGTCGCCGCCGTAGCATTTGGCGGTCACATCTTTGCGCACGGCTTTGATGGTCTCGCGGGCAATAATCTTGGCGCCGATTGCAGCCTGGATGGCTATGTCAAATTGCTGGCGGGGAATGAGCTCCTTGAGTTTCTCACACATACGGCGCCCGAATCGCACGGCATTGTCGGCATGGGTGAGGGTCGACAGGGCATCGACACTCTCGCCATTGAGCAGTATGTCGAGCTTCACGAGGCGCGATTCGCGAAAGCCATTGAGGTGATAGTCAAACGATGCGTAGCCTTTGGAGATAGATTTGAGCTTGTCGTAGAAGTCTATCACTATCTCGCCGAGGGGAAGGTCGAAGGTAATCTCCATGCGGTTGCCTGAGATGTATTCCTGCTTCACGAGTTCGCCACGCTTGCCGAGACACAGGGTCATGATCGGGCCGATGTAGTCTGACTGAGTGATGATGGTCGAGCGGATGTAGGGCTCTTCGATATGGTCAATCAGTGTGAGTTCGGGGAGTCCGGAGGGGTTGTGAACCTCAATCGGGGGATTCCCTTTCTTGTCATACACAAGATAGCTTACGTTGGGGACTGTGGTGATTACCTCCATGCCGAATTCGCGGCTCAGACGCTCCTGCACAATCTCCATGTGCAGCAGGCCGAGGAATCCGCATCGGAAACCGAATCCGAGGGCTGCCGACGATTCAGGCTGGAAGGTGAGCGAGGCATCGTTGAGCTGGAGTTTCTCGAGCGATGCGCGAAGATTCTCGAAGTCTTCGGCGTCGATAGGATATACGCCGGCAAACACCATCGGCTTGACCTCTTCGAAGCCTTCGATGGCTTCGGTGCAGGGACGCGCCACATGTGTGATTGTGTCGCCTACTTTGACCTCGCGCGAGGTCTTGATGCCTGATATGATGTAGCCTACATTTCCGGCCGAGATCTCTTTCTTGGGCATCATGTCGAGCTTGAGCACTCCAATCTCATCGGCGTGGTATTCCTTCCCTGTGGCCACAAACTTCACAAAGTCGTCGGTCTTCATCGTGCCGTTGAGCACCTTGAAGTAGGCTATGATTCCACGGAAGGGATTGAAGACTGAGTCGAAAATCAATGCCTGCAGCGGCGCTTCGGGGTCACCTTTGGGGGCGGGCACACGCTCTACGATTGCGCGCAGTATCTCGTCGACACCCATGCCGGTCTTGCCTGAGGCGCGGATAATATCGCTGCGGTCGCATCCGAGAAGGTCTACAATCTGGTCCTCTACTTCATCCGGATTGGCTGAGTCGAGGTCGCATTTGTTGATCACGGGTATTATCTCGAGGTCGTTGTCGATGGCCATATAGAGATTTGAGATGGTCTGGGCCTGAATACCCTGCGAGGCATCGACAATGAGCAGGGCGCCTTCACAGGCGGCAATCGACCGCGACACTTCATATGAGAAGTCGACGTGTCCGGGGGTGTCAATCAGATTGAGCACATAGGGCTCGCCATCCTGTTTGTAGTCCATCTGGATGGCGTGTGATTTGATTGTTATGCCTCGCTCGCGCTCCAGATCCATGTCGTCGAGCACCTGAGCCTCCATATCCTTGGCAGCCACAGTGTTGGTGCGCTCGAGAAGTCGGTCGGCAAGTGTCGACTTGCCGTGGTCAATATGCGCGATGATACAGAAATTACGTATATTCTTCATTATTGGATATCAATGATTGCGGGGTGGCAGTCGCTGCCATTACCTGTGAGCTTGTCGGCCACAACTCAATATTGCCCGACGCACTCCTCCCCTTTTAAACCGCAAAAATACAAAAAAAAGAGCATTTCCACAATTATTGACCCATTATTCACCCTCAGATGCGATACTGTAGGCCTAAAAAAACTTCCCGCCGGATTTCTCCGACGGGAAGCCTCGTCATATTTTTGCTGCGATGTCTGAGGTCAGCCGGCCTCGGCATCAGCGGCGATTCTTGTATTTTTTACTTCACTACTACTTTAGTAGCCTTGCCGTTGAGCACCTTCACGTAGATGCCGGCAGCGGGGTTCTCCACGCGTGCGCCCTGGAGGTTGAAGTAAGTTGCCTCTCCCTCGGCGGCCTCGATGGCAGCTACGCCGGTTGAGTGCTCCTCTTCGATGAGGACAGAGTTGTTATTGCAGTTCCAAGTCACAGTGTAGACTGATGACTCAGTAGCACCCTCAACTGTCATGTTGGCATCATTGTTGCCGGCGATCTTCACCCACTCACCGGTAGCGATAGCACCACCGGTTGAGAACCAGTTGTCAGCCACACCGTCCCAGATTTTAATCTTGAACTCAGAAGTGCCGATAGCCACACCTGTAGCAGTCACGATACCATCCTCGGGCACAGCCACGCCGTCAAAGAGCCAGCTGTTGAAGTTACCGAGCACGTTGAGGTACCAGCCATCGAAGCCCTCTACCGGATCGGGATCTACCGGATCGGGATCTACGGGGGTGTCACCACCTTCGCCTGACACAGTGAGAGTGCGGGTTGAAAGCACAAAAGTAAATGTCAGGTTCTCACCAGTCTCTTCAAGCTCAAGATTTGTATTACCTCCATTGAAGAGTTCATACGGTATATTCAGCGCGATAGGTTCTCCACTGCCGCCAAAATTATATGTACCCCAGTTATCATCAGCAATCTTGAATGTATCCTTGCTATCCACTGTAATACCAGAGAGAACATATGTCTCGCCATCTGTAGTTGTGAACTGCCATTCCTCTGAAGCCTCCCAGCCATTCATATCGCCGCGAAGATAGAGATCTACAAAACCTTCGGGTGCCTCGAGAAGTGTGAAAGTCACGTTCTTGTAGTCAGAAGTAACCTCTACATTCCATTTACCTCTGGGAAGAGTCACATTAGCATCCCCGTTAACGAGTCCACATGAGAATTCCGTGAAGCTTTCAGGAAGAGTTTCAGCGGGGAAAAGAGCGCCGGCGTTGAAAGGATTCCAGTCGGCTGCTACTGTTGATTTCGTTGTTGACATTTTAAACGGATTCTCTACCTGGAAAGAATATACTCCGTTTTCCAGAGCTACCTCGACAGCCTCCGAAGGTTCCCAACCGAAGTCATTGCCAGTCAGATAGAGCTGGGCATTTGCCGCACTGGCTACTGCAAGAGCGGCCATGCATGCGTACAGTTTCTTCATGTCTGTAAGAATTTTAAAGTTGTTATTTAGTTAATTGTAGGAGTTTTTCAGCATGTAAGACACGGGATAACCGTCCGGTTTTCATCAGCCTTGCGCTATCCCGTTTTCTCTCTACAAGATTACACCTTTTAACTCGATTTGCAAAATATTTTTAATTCTTTTTTCTTTCAATTTCACAATAAAATTCCCCGCCGGAGCTATCTCCGACGGGGAATCACCATATTCTGTCTATCTGCAGGGGTCTACGCTTGCCTGAGCGTCTGCGCTTCGGCAGCCAGCCTACCCTGCATCATCCTCTTTATTTCACTACCACTTTTGTAGCTTTGCCGTTGGCTACCTTTACATAGAGGCCGCGTGCAGGATTGCTTACCTGCAGGCCATCGATGGTGTAGTATACTGCATCGCCTTCTTCTGCTGCGATTGACTCTACGCCGGTTGACTTGGCAAGACGCACACAGCCGTTGGCGAAGTCTACCTGCACATACCAGTTGCCCTCGGGCACTGACCAAGCGTTGGAGTCGCTGTATACCACTCCGGCCACGCATACGCGTGTCCAGTCGGTGTCGAGCACTGCGCCGTTGATTGAGGGCACATAGCGTACACCATCATTCACAGTAGCCCAGTCCTCTACATCTTCACCAAGTGCGCTGCAGAAGCTGATCATGTAGTCCTCGCCAAATTCCACTGCCTCGGGAGTCATGTAGATGCCATCTTCGTTGACCACCATCTCAAGGCCTTCGTTCGGATGCCAGCTATAGGGCGAACCAATCATGTAGAGGTGCTCGGGAGCCTCGATGGGCTGGAACTCCTCGTCGCCACCTCCGAGGTCTTCACCCTCTTCATCGGCAGCAGCCTCTTCCACTACGAGTGTCATGTGGACTGAGTCGAAGTAGAATTTGTAGCGGCCGGCAGCTGCGATTGAGAAGTTGGTACCCTCTGTAGAGCAATCCATCGGCACACCGAGTGTTACGACCTCGTCGCCAGCGGCCATAATCCACTCAACCTGTTCTCCTTCGGCATTAACCTTCTTGATGCCGAAGTTGCACTCCTGTGCCTCTACAGCTTTCGAGATCCACATGCCTTCGTTGTCTTCGAGGATTGAAGCACGCCATGACGCGCCACCTTCGAAGTTGCCCCAGAGAAGATAGGTGTAGCCATCGGTCTGATCGCCGCCTTCACCTTCGTCACCTTCGCCTTCGTCGCCACCCTCTTCGTCGCGAACAAAGCCATCGGCCACGCCCTCAATCTTGAGCGATGCGTCGCTGAGGGTAAATGTGAAGGTCACATCTGAGCATCCCTCCTCAAGGGCCATGTTGAAGTTGGAGTTGGATACGAGCGTATAACTCTCATTAAGGGCATAAGGCTCACCTTCGCCTCCGTAATTGATCTTGCCCCATGTGGCACCACCAATTTTGAAAATATCCTCAGCGGCCACACTTACATGTGCCAGAGTGTAGACATTTCCATCCTCGGTGCTGAATTTCCAGGCTTCGTCTACGCCGAATTCATCTGTCATGCTTCCGCGCAGATAAATCTCGGAATAGGTATCCTCTTCGTCTGACTCACCCTCGATCAGGAGTGTGCGTTCTGCAAGATTCACGATGAATGTAAGCGATGAGCCACCTTTGGCAAGCGACATATTCTCGCCATTGTCTACCAGTTCGTAAGTCTGGTTGAGCTCCAGGTTAGCTGCACCACCGAAATTATACACATCCCAGTCGGCATCGGCCACCTTGAAGGCTTCGTCAGATGATACGCTGACATTGGCAAGTGTGTAGATGTTGCCATCCTCTGTGGTGAATTTCCAGGCATCGTCAGCTGCCCAGTTCTCTATCATGCTGCCGCGGAGATAAAGCTCGGCATACTGGCTGACTTCGCCACCTTCGCCTTCATCGCCACCTTCGCCTTCGTCGCCACCTTCACCTTCGTCACCACCTTCGGCTTCGCCGGTGATTTTCAGCGAGGCATCGCTCAGAGTGAATGTGAAGGTCACGTCGGAGCAACCGCCATCGAGCGTAAGGTTATATGGTGAGTTGAATGCAAGCGTATAGGTGTTGTTGAGAGCGCAAGGCTCGCCATAGCCACCATAGTTGATGTCCTTCCAGTTAGCATCTGCCACCTTGAACTCATCATCCGCTGCGATGCTCACATGAGCGAGAGTGTAGACATTGCCATCCTCTGTGGTGAATTTCCAGGCATCGTCGATATCCCAGCCTTCAACCATGGTGCCGCGAAGATAAATCTCGGCATACTGGCCGCCTTCGCCTTCGTCGCCGCCTTCACCTTCGTCACCACCCTCACCTTCATCGCCGCCTTCGATTGACTCGTCGGGGGCAGTGACAGCGGTGAATGTGGCGCTGCTGTAGTCAGCGCTCACTGATACTGTCCACTCCGATTTGTAGGGGAATGCTACGTTGGCATCTGCAAATTCCATCAGATCCACACTGAAGGTCTGCTCCATCGGAAGCGCTGTTGCCGGGAACAAGACACCGGAGTTAAATTCATCCCAATCTGAACATCCTGACCGGGTCATCTTGAATTCATCGCTGGCATTGAAGGTGTAGCTTCCGTCTACCTCCTCCACTACCAATGGATTCTCAAGATCCCAGCCGTTTTCATTACCAACGACGTATAACTGCGCGTTGGCTGCCATGGCTATGCCCATGGCAAACATGCAAGAATAAAATTTCTTCATTGCGTGGGTTAGATTTTAAGTTGTAATTATTGTTTAAGTTAGCCTTGTTAAGTTAGCCTTTAACGTCAACCTTGTTAAGTTAGCTTTATTAAGTTAGCCTTGCAAGTTTGTTAAGTTAGCCTTATGCAAGTGAGCACTTTTGCAAGTACTGCAGAGTTTTCCATTTAAGATACTTACACTACTTCCACTTGGTGGAGCGCGGTCCCATGTGAGACTGCTCTTGAAGTGTGATGTAGGCTCTTAGCATGCGAGGTATAAAAGCCTCTGCATTTTCAATGTAAAATTAGCATTTTTTAACATCATAAACAAAGAGTTAACAGATTTTAACATCTTATCATGATGCATATCCTGTTAACTCTTCTCGAATTCTATCATTTTGCCGTATTTTTAAACCGGCTCAAATGAAGTCAGCATTACGGCCTGCGCCCCGCAATCACTTATTATTATAGTGGGTCATGGCAAACGAAAGGCCGCTGAGGGCGAAGGCTTTGATGGCGTCGACCGCCACATCCTCACGCTCGGGCAACTTGGCCACCTCTTCGGCCGGGAATCTGCCGAGCACATAGTCTATCTGACCTCCGCGCGGGAAATCGCTGCCTATTCCGAAGCGCAAGCGCGCGTAGCCCTGGGTGCCCAGTTCGGAGGCAATATTCTTGAGGCCGTTATGTCCGGCATCGGAGCCTCCGCTGCGCATACGTATCGCTCCGAAGGGGAGCGCGAGGTCATCGACCAGCACGAGCAGATTCTCGAGCGGAAGTTTCTCCTTGTTCATCCAGTAGCGTACGGCCACACCACTGAGATTCATAAAGGTCGAGGGCTTGAGCACAAGCAGCTCGCAGTTCTTGACCTTCACTGTGGCCATGTCGCCATAGCGGCAGGAACTGAAGTTGCCGCCACACGCCTCCACCAGGCGGTCGGCTATCATAAACCCGATGTTATGACGGGTGCCTACATATTCCGGACCCATATTGCCGAGTCCTACAATAAGATATCTCTTCATATCTGCATCTTCAGCGGCGATGCGGGCGCGGAGTTTTCCACGACCCGTTATATGCCGCAAAATATCAATTATCCCCATATTCCATTCACTATGATTTTTGTATCTGTCGGAAGCTTACCTACATTCCAAAGGACTTCCTACAACTTCATTTAGTCAATCGACACTCCGATTCGCCCGCAAAAATTAGAGGCCTCCTGCACTGTGTGAGTGAAGGATGCCTCTAAATGATGCGGTCGATTTATCGCGGATGACGCGGTTTACTTGTCGGCCTTGGCAGCAGCACCACGTGCGGCACGTGTCAGCTGAACTGCGCATACCACTGCGTTCTTGGCGTTCATCAGCTCAAGACCCTCGAAGTGGAGGTCGCCTACGGCCATTGACTTGCCAAGACCCAGGTTGTCGACATTGATCACCAGACGCTCGGGAATCTCAGTGTAGGGAGCTTTCACTTTGAGCTTGCGCATTGAAAGTGTGAGCTTACCACCGGCTTTCACACCCTCGGCGTGACCCTCGATCTGAACGGGCACCTCCATCACAATGGGCTTCTCGGGCATTACCTCGAGGAAGTCGATGTGAAGAACGTCGTCTTTCACGGGCTGGAACTGAAGGTCTTTCAGCACTGCCTTCTTGGTCTCGCCGTTGATCTCGAGGTTGATCTCGAAGATGTCGGGTGAGTAGATGAGCTTGCGTACATCCTCGGCTGCTACCACGAGGTCAGTTGTGATGAGGCCACGCTTTGCGTCGATTGCCACTACCTTCTCGCCCTCTTTCAGAGCACCTGCATAGGGAAGTTCTACGATTTTGCCGCCGTTGAGAACTGCGGGAATCTTACCCTCTGCACGGAGAGCCTTGACTGCTTTTTTGCCTACCACGCTGCGCGGAGCAGCCTTAAGATCGTAAGTTTTCATTGTTTGATGTGTTGTTATATTGTGTTACTCAAATCGCCCCTCCAGCACTGACCATTCCGGTCAGCCCGGGCGAGGCATTCCCATCACACGGGATGAACCTTCCGCCGAGCCGTGGGCTCCAATTGCACGTCGCTCATGGCCCTACGGACAGTTCCGGCTACAAAATTAGTCATTTTATCCGGTTCTACCAAACATTTCGGCCGCTGCAGCGCAAATTCTTTGAAGTTGTTTAATCTTTCATTATCTTTGCGGCATGTTACCCTTTCTGCAATGCGTGGCCCGCGCCTACGCCGATAAATATAGCGCTTCGTCGGCGCTGCCTGACCTGTGTTTCGTCTTTCCAAGCAAACGCGCCGGTACTTTCTTTCTTAAATATATTAAGGAGTATGCCGGGGCGATTGACTTCGCGCCGGCCATCACCACAATCTCCGATTTTGTGGCTGACCTCTCTGGGCGAGTGGTCAATACGCGCCTCGATACTCTCTTTCTGCTGCACAAGTGCTATTGCGATATCGTGCGCCCGCATCTCACGCTGGAGGGGCAGGAGGAGTATCTGAGTTTCGATGCGTTCCGGCGCTGGGGTGAGACGGTGCTGAATGATTTCAATGAGATTGACATACATCTTGCGCCGGCCGAGGCTATTTATAAGAATCTGTATGATTTCCGGTCGATTGCATCTACCTTCCTCACCGCCGACCAGCGGGCACTGATGGAGGAATACTTCGGCTATCATCCGTCGCAACAGTATGACGACAATAAATTCTGGATCGAGTTCGGCAAGAAGTTTGACGCTCATGACCCCTCGCCTGAGTCGGCCGACACTCCGCGCTCGAAGTTCATACATCTTTGGAAGGTGATGGCTCCGCTTTATGAGAATCTGCATGCGGCGCTGGCTGAGAAGGGACTGGCTACAGCGGGCGGAGTCTATCGCCTGGCTTATGAGCGGCTTGAGGAGCTGGCCGAGGAGTCCCCGGTCAATCAGGAGGCGGCCGAAGAGTTGCGCAAGCTGCTCCCCTACCGGAAAATCGTGATGGTGGGATTCAATGCTCTGTCGATGTCGGAACGTGCCATTTTCGGCATCCTGCGCGACCTCCCCTCTCCTGACGGCGCTGACGAGCCTCTGGCAGATTTTATCTGGGATGCCACCGGACCGATCCTCAACGACCACCGCAACTCTGCCGGACGCTTCGTGGCAATCAACCGCCGCGACTTTCCGGCGCCGGAATGGGTGCGAGCCTATATGAGTCCGAGCCACACCTCGGCGCTGCCGCAGCGCATCGACATCGTGGCTGCTCCCTCAAAGGTGATGCAGGTCAAAATTGCGGCTGAAATCATCAATAGTCTGAAGGAGCAAGTCGGCGAGGAGCCTTTTGACGATGCGCGTGTGGCAATGGTGCTTCCGGAAGAGTCGCTGCTGCTGCCACTGCTCTATTCGCTGCCCAATAATGTCGGCGATGCCAACCTCACAATGGGATATCCGCTGAAGCTCACCTCGGTGACCTCTTTCCTCACCCTGTTGCGCAGAATGCAGCTGATACGCCGCGATGCTAAAGACTACAAGGGCTTCGATTTCGCTGAGGTGCGCAACATCCTGGGGCACCCCTATGCGCATGAGATTCTCGGCACTCAGGTCATCTCGCAGTTTCTGGCCTATTTCGAACATCATCACATCTCGGTGGTAAGAGACTCCGACCTCGAACGCCTCGGCGAGCGGGGGATGCGCCTGCTCTCGCCTCTGCCTCTCGATGCAACGCCCTTCCGCACGTTGGCCTATATCGATGATATCCTGGCAATGATCGAGACTACCCTGCCCCAGGATTCCCCCGAGTCAAATCGTCTGCTCAACTGCAATATCGAGCTGGCTAATGTCAGGGCATGGCGTGAGGCTATCTTGCGCCTTGCCGATGCCATCGAGGAGTATGATGTGAAGCTGAGCATGGCCGGAACCATGAGCGAGGCCTACCGACTGCTCCAGGGGGAGAGTGTGGCATTCGAGGGGGAACCGCTGAAGGGGTTGCAGATTATGGGCATGCTCGAGACACGCGCCATCGATTTCGAACATCTTGTGGTGGTGGCGGTCAACGACAAGACCATCCCGCGGCGCTCACGCCAGCGTTCTTTCCTGCCCAACGTGTTGCGTCGTGGCTACGGATTGCCACCGGTGAATTACGCCGAGAGTCTCTTTGCTTATTACTTCTACCGCATGATGAGCCGCGCCAGAAGTGTGACATTAATCTACGACAACCGTGTGTCGGGTCTCACCGGCGGTCCGTCGCGCTATCTCATGCAGCTCGAATATATTTATGCCCGCAATAAGGTGAACCGCATCGAATATAAGTTTGAGCTCGAATCTACGCGTCCCGACATCAACATCATCGCCAAGAATGGCGATGTGATGGCTAAGCTCGGCCGATTCCTCACCGACCCGGCTGAGGGCGAACGACGCATGAACTTCTCGGCTTCGTCTCTGAAGAAATATACGCATTGCCCGCTGAAGTTCTATCTGCAGGCAGTAGAGGGTCTGCGTGATGACCCGGCTCCTGAAAATGCAGTCGATGCTATTCTCTACGGTAATCTGGTGCATCATGTCATGCAGCATCTGCTGCTTCCCGATAAAGCTGACCACGGCATTTGGCTCGACCCGCCTCACCCGGTCACCAAGGAGTCTATCGATGCCATCCTGGATGATGAAGTGAGGATTCGCACCCTCATACATCATTATCTCAACAAGGAATATTATCATCTGAAGGAGCATGAAATCGACCGCCCGCTGCAGCCCGACACTGAGATTGTGGCAGATGTGGCATACCGTCACATCTGCAATACATTGCGCCACGACCGCAACCTCACACCCTTCAATCTCTATGGATGCGAAGTGAAGGGTGACCTGAAATATCAGATGCCCGGCGACGAGCGGCTCATCAACATGACCTACGCCATCGACCGCATCGATGATGCCCTCTGCGAGGGTGAGGCTACGGTGCGCATCGTGGATTACAAGACCGGTAGCGTGGCTATCCACACTCCCTCGATTGAGGATATGCTGAACGGAAAGTCCTACTCTGACCATCTTTTCCAGCTCGAACTGTATGCGATTCTGCTCAATCTGACGCGCCAGGCCGACGGGTTGCCCCCGCTGAGCATCAAACCCATGATTTATCCCGTGGCAGCGATTCACCTGCACGACAAGCGGAAGCTCAACTTCAAATCAATACCCACAATCGCCAATGTACCCCTCGAATATCATGACCAGGAATATGAGGAGATTGAGGAAGAGCATGACTCTGAGGAAGAGGCCGCGACTGAGACCGACACTCCCCGACCGACCCATGTCCATGAGGATTTCTCTCTTCAGTTCAACACTATGCTGAAGGAGATTTTCAATCCCGCCATACCCTTCACCGGAAAATATGACCCCGACAAATGCCGATTCTGCGCATTCCGATCCATGTGCCGCTGAATGGCCCGTCAGCCACCTTGACGCCTACAGAGCCTTTGAACTATTTTGAGTTGCAATAGTTCTATTAATAGATAGAATGGCAGTCGCGCGGAATGACATTTTCTGCCGGCATGCAAAATTTTATCGCCGGATTATTTCATCGGGCATGGAATTTGTAGTAATTTTGCAAAACAATTCCCCCTCAGCCTCCTCAGGCCTACTGCCCGCTCGGAGGATGAAGTTGTTTAAACTTCAATATATCTAATCCGCATTTTAAACTAATTTTGAGAGATAAGTAGCTGCGTCGAATTAATTCTTAGATAATTCTTTGATACGGAATCACATATTATGCTTAATTCCCAGTAGCTGCTTACTTATAATAGCCCAAAAGCTTTTCATCCTATGAAGAAGGAAACCATAGTCATTGTAGGCGGCGGCTTCGCTGGTATCAACCTGGCGAAGAAGCTCGACCATCAACGTTTTGACATAAAGGTTATTGACCGCAATAACTTCCATTCCTTTCCCCCCTTGTTCTATCAGATTGCTTCTTCGGCCTTGGCACAGAGCAACATATCCTTCCCATTCCGCCGTGAGTTCAAGCGCGATAAGAACGTGACTTACCACATGGGCCATGTAAAGCAAATCGATGTCAATGCCAAGACTATCACCACATCTTATCAGACACTCCACTACGACCGCCTCGTGATTGCCGCCGGCACCACCAACAACTTCTTCGGCATGGACAACCTCTATAAGGAGGTATATTGCATCAAGACCATAGGTGAGGCCGACCACACCCGCGATGAAATCCTCGACCGCCTCGAGCGCGGATGCATGGAGCCTGACCCCAAACGTCGTCGCGAACTATTGAGCTTCCTCGTGGTCGGTGGTGGTCCGGCCGGTGTAGAGATCGCCGGCGCGCTCGGCGAGATGAAACGCGATATCCTGCCCCGTGAGTATCCAGAGCTCGACCCCAGCGAGATGACAATCACTCTCGTCGAGGGGGCGCCGAAAGTGCTGGGCACTATGTCGGAGAAGGCTTCGCAAAAGGCTTTGGCTTACCTGAAGGACCTGATGGTGGAGGTAAGACTCAACACCACCATGACCGGCTACGAGAATAAAATCGTAAGCTTCAAGGATGGCCACGAGGAGTATTGGGAAACTCTCATCTGGACTGCCGGCGTGCGTGGCGAAACCATGCCCGGACTCCCGGCCGAATGCGTGGCCCCCAACGGCCGAATCTTCGTGGATGAGTTCAACCGCGTCAAGGGCTACGAAGATTCTATCTGCGCCGTAGGTGATATCGCACTGATGGCTACCGAAGATTTCCCTCGCGGCTACCCAATGGTGGCTCAGCCTGCGATCCAGCAGGCCCGAAACCTGGCTAAAAACCTAAACAAGGGGGAGTTCAGCTCTAAATTCAAATACTCCGACCGCGGATCAATGGCCACCGTAGGTCGCAACCGCGCCGTGGCCGACCTGCCTGGATTCTCTTTCGCCGGACGTGTGGCCTGGTGGATCTGGATGCTTATCCACCTCGTCAGCATCCTCGGAATGAGAAACAAGCTCAATGTGCTGCTCAACTGGATCTGGAACTACTGCACTTACTCAACTTCGCTCCGACTCCTCCTGCGTCCGACACGCTATCCCATACGCCGCCACTGGAGCGACTGAGCAGTCTCCGGAGGCGTATACTCCCTCCTCGCCTCAATCAACTGATTCAAAGTTTCAATTATGAAAAACAGAAATCTATATATCACCCTCCTCGCCTGCTCGGCTCTGACACTGGGTGGTTGCTCGGGACTGAAGGAGAGTCTACCCTTCGGTCTCGGAGGGGGACAGAAGAAGGAGACTTCAACTATCCCCTCGCAACTCCCCACCGACCGCGAGCACATCCGCCATGCCGGGCACAACGAGAAGACTTATTCCGTAAAGGACCTCGAAGAGGGTGTCGTCACCGGCGACTGGACCATCGAGGAGGTCAACGGTGATAAGGTGGTGTCGGAGACTCCGGCCTACATTAAGTTCGTGCCATCCGAACACCGCATCTATGGCAACGACGGCTGCAACACCATCAATGCCGAATATGCCTACAATCAGGAGGCTCGCACACTGAAATTCGACAAAATCGCCAGCACAATGCGTTTCTGCGGCACTCCGGGTCTGACCGACATGGATATCAACGCTGCTATCGCCAACACCACCAACTACCGTTGGGACCATGACGGCGATGAGTACTACCTGTATTTCACCGATGCCAACGATGTGACTCTGCTCAAGCTGATGCATCAGAATTTTGACTTCCTCAATGGCAGCTGGCAAGTCGTGGCCATAGAGGATGAACCGATTGATGACCCTGAGATGCAGCTCGTCATCGACGTCGATGAGGGTAAGATTCATGGCAACACGGGTTGCAATATCCTCAACGGCACAATGGATATCGATATGGAGACAGCCAACACTCTGTCGTTTCAGGATATCATCACCACTCAGATGGCTTGTCCGGACCCGTCGAAGCAGACGCGACTCATCGTGGCGCTAGAGGATGCCGCCCACGCCAAGCCTATCGATGCCGACCGCGTGATGCTGCTCAATCTGCTGCGCAAACCGGTGCTGACCCTTAAACGCCTTTGACCCATGAATGAAGTCAGAATCGACAAGTGGCTATGGGCAATGCGAGTGTTCAAGACCCGCTCAATCGCCACCGATGCCGTCAAGAAGGGGCGTGTGTCGATGGGCGGAACGGCCGTAAAGCCCTCACGCGGCGTGAAGCCCGGTGATATCATCGAGGTCAAGAAGCCTCCAATCACATATACTTTCCGCGTAAAGGCACTGTCGCAAAACCGACTCGGCGCTCGCCTCGTGCCCGACTATCTTGAGAACCTCACGCCTCAAAGCCAGTATGATCTGCTTGAGATGACCCGCATCTCCGGATTCGTCGACCGCCGCAAAGGACTCGGCCGCCCCACCAAACGCGATGGGCGCGACCTCGCCGCCTTCCGCGATGCTTCCTACGCCGACTCTTTCTTCCTCGACTGGGAAGACGATGATGATGAGACCGATATGGCCGACTCCGAAATGTGACCGGCCAATCAGCCACCACCATATCGAAGTTGTTTAAACAACTTCCTCAGTAGCCCGGGACCACCTGTTGGAGTTTTCTGCAACACGTGCCCCGGGCTTCTGCCATGTAGCCACATATATTTCTGCATTCACCCCATTGATAGCCCATTTACACCTCCTGCACTTGCATCTTACATAAAATTTTGTTAAATTTGCATTTGCATTTCTCTCTTCAAGGTCGTCTGTGCCTGACTCTTCAATTCTATTCTCTCCGTGGATTCGGAGGCATCAGATTTCCTTGCCATTTACACCTCTATATTGCCAATGCGATTCGCCGATATAATAGATAATTCAGATGCAGTCGACGCACTGCGTAAAATGGTGGATTCCAACCGGATTCCGCACGCCATGCTCATATCCGGCCCCTCGGGTATCGGCAAGATGCAGCTCGCTCGCGCCTTTGCCGCCTATCTGAATTGTCAGAACCGCACCGATGGCGACTCATGCGGGGTGTGCCCGGCGTGCCGCCGCATCGAGGCCGGCAACAACCCCGACATCCATTACATCTACCCTATCGTCAAGGCTAAATCCTCGCAGCCGGTCAGCACAGATTTCTTGCCGCAGTGGCATCAGTTGCTGAAGGATTCCCCATACATGGACCCTGTGGCATGGCTCTCTCTGATAGATGCGGGCAACAAGCAGCCCGTAATCTACGTCTCGGATGCAGATGCCATCGAGGCCAAGGCTACGGTATCAAGCTATTCCGACCCCTACAAAATCTTTATCATCTGGCTACCCGAAAAGTTGCATCCCGCTGCGGCCAACAAGTTGCTCAAGACCCTCGAGGAACCCTTCGAAGACACCCTCTTCATCTGCGTCAGCAACTCTCCTCAGGAGATTCTGCCCACCATATCCTCGCGCCTGCGGCATATCGAGATGCATCGCCCATCTATGCAAGCCATCAGTGACGGATTGATTCGAAAGGGGGTCTCACCGCAGACAGCCTCCACAATCAGCCGAATGGCCGATGGCTCACTGCTCAAGGCATTCCAGATGATTTCGGCTGCGGGCGAGACTGAGGAGTTCGCCGCAATCTTCCGCGATGCCATGCGCATGGCCTACGCCCGAAAGGCCGACTCCCTGCGCTCTCTCAGCGAACGCATCGCCGCATTCGGACGTGAGAAAATGATGAGGCTGCTCGATTATTTCGCCCGAATGACGCGCGAGAATTTCATCGCCAATCTCTGTGTGCCTCCGCTCAACATCATGAGCCCCGATGAAGAGGCCTTCTCAAGCCGATTCGCGCCTTTCATCAACTATGGCAATGTAGAGCAAATGACGTCTGAAATCGATGCCGCACGCCTCGATATCTCGCGCAATGCCAATCCTAAACTTGTGTGGTTTGATTTCTTGCTGCGGTTGATGATCCTGCTGCGCATGCAACCTAAAAAGAACACCTCTCTCCAATCGTAACTTATCTGTAAATATCAACTAAACTGAATTTAAACCGAGATATGAAGCCTACTCTTTTTATTCTGGCTGCCGGAATGGGAAGCCGTTATGGTGGTCTGAAACAGCTCGATGGCCTCGGCCCGAGCGGTGAGACAATCATGGACTACAGTGTGTATGACGCCATACGCGCCGGCTTCGGCAAAATCGTCTTCGTTATCCGACATGATTTCGAAGATGAGTTCCGCGAGAAAATCATATCGAAATATAAGGACCATGTTGCGACCGATGTGGTCTTTCAGGATATCACGGCTCTCCCCGAAGGATTCACCCCCGACCCCGAGCGTTCGAAACCCTGGGGCACCGGACACGCTGTCCTCATGGGCAAGACTGCTATCAACGAGCCTTTCGGTGTCATCAATGCCGATGACTACTATGGTCCGGAGACATTCCAGATTCTTGCCGATTCGCTGCGCGAGGCTGAGGGAAAGAAGGGTGAGTATTGCATGGTGGGCTTCCGCATCGACAACACGCTGAGCGAGAACGGTGGCGTAAGCCGCGGATTCTGCCAGGTGTCGGCCGACGGGTTCCTCACCGGCGTGACGGAATGCCACAACATCCGCCGCAATGCCGATGGCAAACTCGTATATGACCTCGACGGCGAGACTATCCCCTTCCCGGAGGGTGCAAGTGTCTCAATGAATGTCTGGGGCCTCACTCCCGACTATTTCGATTATTCCGAACGCGAGTTCATCAAGTTCCTCAACGCTCACGCCAGCGAGCTGAAGTCGGAATTCTATATCCCGTCGGTGGTGAATACTCTCATCCAGAATGGCGAGTGCACTCTGGCTGTGAAGCAGACGCCTTCGAAATGGTTCGGGGTCACTTACGCAGCCGACCGTGAGGCCACTGTCAATCAATTCCGCAAACTCGTCGACGAGGGGGTCTATCCCGCAAGTCTGTTTGCCTGATTGATTCGCGCTCTCTCCCCGACATGCATCTTCTCTTAATCACTTCTCAATTCTGAAGAAATGAAAACTAAAATCCTCGTGACCGGGGGCACCGGATATATCGGTTCGCACACCACCGTCGAACTTCAGCAGGCCGGCTACGATGTCGTGATTATCGACAATCTCAGCAACTCCAATATAAAGGTGCTCGATGGCATTGAGCGTATCACCGGGATTCGGCCGGATTTCGTAGAGGGTGATGTGACTGATGTCGCCACTCTGCGAGCGCTCTTCAACCGCCACCCCGACATAAAGGGCATCATCAATTTCGCCGCGTCGAAGGCTGTGGGTGAATCGGTGCGCAAGCCGCTGATGTATTACCGCAATAATCTCGTGGGGTTGATCAATCTGCTCGAGGTTATGCCGGAGTTCGGCGTGAAGGGTATCGTATTCTCAAGCTCCTGCACCGTCTATGGCGAGCCTGACGTCAACCCGATCGATGAGACGGCCCCTATCAAACCGGCCACGTCGCCCTACGGCAATACGAAGCAGATATGCGAGGAAATCATAGCCGACACCATTCGCGCCGGCGCACCTTTCAAAAGCATACTGCTCAGATATTTCAATCCGGTGGGGGCGCATCCGTCGGCCGAAATCGGCGAATTACCCATCGGAGTGCCGCAGAATCTCATCCCCTATCTCACTCAGGCAGCCGCCGGAGTGAGAGGCGAGCTCACTGTCTTCGGCAATGACTATGCCACACCTGACGGCACTTGCATCCGCGACTTCATCGATGTCGTCGATCTGGCCAAGGCCCATGTCATAGCCATGCGCCGTATGCTCGACAATGCTGATTCGGCCCAACTCGAGGTCTTCAACCTCGGCACGGGCCGCGGACTGAGTGTGCTGCAGCTGATTGAGTCGTTCGAAAGGGCTACGGGGGTGAAGGTGCCTTTCCATATCGGAGCCCGCCGGGAGGGGGATATCGAGCAGATATGGGCCGAACCGGCAAAAGCCAACAATGTGCTCGGATGGAGAGCCGAAGTGGATATCGACGACACCATGCGCAATGCATGGCGCTGGCAATTGCGTCAGGCAGCGCCACAGCAATGAGACACCCGCATGAATGCAATAGAATCGATAACTTACTGCAAACTGAAAAACAATACATAATTTAATTCACTAAATTTCCAACATGATGAAACGCTACTTTCTGGCGGCAACCCCTATAGCCGCCATGTTGCTGCTCACCGGATGTATGGACGACAACTATGACCTCTCCAACATCGACACCACTTCTGAGGTGAAGGTCAATGGACTCGTGCTTCCGGTAAATGTAAAACCTGTGACCCTCAGCATCGATGAGGAGGGTGGCATAACTGAAGAGGTGGATCCCGCCACCGGCAAGAAAATCTATGCCTACACCTACGACGGCGATTTCTCTTCCGATCCCCTCTCGATCGATCCGTTCCGCGTGACTGCTCCGGTGCTCACTCCCGAGCAAATCCACGTTGAGCTGACTTCGGCTATCAACACCCGCGCGGCCATCGATGAAATACACTACACTATCCGCGAGATGAAGACTGACTTCGACTACGTGCTCGACGACATCGATCCGGCTGTGTCGAAGGTTGAGCGTCTGAAGACTCCGAAGGTCGTGTTCCGCACCCACATCCAGTTCCCGAATGTCGTGACTGCCAATTCCGACAAAATCGTCGTCAAAGATATGAAGGTGGCTTTCCCGGTAGGAATGGCTGCATCATCTAATCTCGGAACATACAATGCCTCTACCGGCATTGTCACCATCAACGACTATCAGCTGCCGGCCACAGGCGCTCTCGACCTCGTGGTGACTGCCACAAGTCTTGAAATCGGCAAAGATGTCGTGGATGGATCATTCACTTACGAAGAGTCTATCACCATCATGGATGGCGGCGAGCTGCTGCTCACACCCTCTGCGTCAGGCAATCTCCCCGACGACTTCATGCTTGATGCCGACTACACACTGAGTTCATTTGATGTGACTGCATTCTCGGGTGCTATCGAGAAGCCGCTCGACGGCATGTCGATTGATCCGATCAGCCTCTCTGACCTGCCTGACTTCCTCACCGGCGATGGCACAAACATCATCCTCTCCAACCCGCAGCTCTACCTGAGCCTCACCAACCCAGCCTCTCCTTATAAGGTGCAGGCTCACACCGGCCTCTCTTTCACTCCGGTGCGCGGCAATGTCAAGAGCGATGCAATCGAACTCCCGGGTGGTCTGACTGTAGGCGACAACCTCCCCGCAGGAAGCCGCTACAACTATGCTCTCTCACCCGCCGGCTCAAGCCTCGTGCCCGTGGCTCAGTATGCCGACGCCGAGAAGATAGCTTATCCGGGCCTGGGCAATGTACTCGCCGGCAACGGTCTGCCTGACAAACTGGAGGTGGAGTTTGCCAACCCCAACGCTTTCGGTCAGCAGGTCACTGACTTCCCGCTCGGCACTGACATCGCCGGCGTGAAGGGCGACTACCTCTTCCGCGCTCCGCTCGCTCTCGAGGAGGGTTCTACAATCTACTATAGCGGCACTAAAGATGACTGGGATGCCGACGACCTCAAGGACCTCTATGTGACTGAGCTCGTAATCACTGCCACTGCCTCGTCTGACGTGCCTCTGGCTCTGACTGTGGGCGCCAAGATTCTCAACTCTAAGAATCAGGAGGAGGGCATCTGCACTCCCGCCGTGCTCCCCGCTCTGGCCAAAGACCAGGAAATCACCTTCACAATCAAGGCTGCCGAGGGTACTGAAATCAATGATATCGCCGCCCTTCACTACACAGCCACTTGCGTCACTAACGATGAGGGCGCCGGCGAGGCTCTCTCTCCCGACCAGGAGGTAACTCTCAATAATGTCCGCGCTAAGGTGACCGGACGCTATCTCTATGTCGACGACGACAACGATTAATCCTATCATCCGATTTATCTTAATTGCAATTCAAAATGAAATCTACATATAAGTTCCTGGCCGCATCCGCCCTCGTGGCAGGCAGCGCCACCTGTGCAATGGCTCAGGCTTCTTACTCCGGATATTTCCTGGAGAACTATACCCACCGCTATCAGCTCAACCCTGCCATGGTCGATATGTCGGGCCGCAATACATTCGTGGCTATGCCCGGCTTGGGCAACCTGAATGTGGGCATGCAGGGTAATCTGCATCTCACGGAAGTGCTCTACAACCGTGGTGGCAAAACTGTGCTCTTCACCAACCCGCAGGTGTCGGCTGCCGAGGCCCTGAAGCATATCGGCAATAAGAATAAGGTGGGCGCTAATGTCGAGATGGACATCCTGGCGGCCGGTTTCACTGCCTTCGGCGGTAAGAACGTGGTCACCATCAGCGCTGTCGCTGACGCTAATGTCATGGTGCCGGGCTCGCTCTTCAGCCTCGTCAAGGAGGGTGTCTCTAACCAGACCTACGACATCTCTGACTTCCGTGCCAATGCCACAGGCTATGCTAAAATCCAGTTCAACCATCAGCGCGATATCCCCTGGGTGCCCGGTCTGAAGGCTGGTGCTGCTTTCAAAATCCTGCTCGGTATGGCTAATATGGATGCATATCTCGACAATGCAAGCCTCGCACTGGGTGAGAATGAATGGCGCGCCACTACCAACGCCAAGGTCTACGCCAATCTCGGCAACATGCACTATAAGACAAAGTACAGCACCGAGACTGGCATGGACTACGTGAATGGCGTGGAGATGGATGGCGTCAATGTCAATGGCTTCGGTATCGGCTTCGACCTCGGCGCTACCTACGACTGGAATGACTTCCAGTTCTCGCTCGCTGTGCTCGACCTGGGCTTCATCTCTTGGAGCGGCACTCAGTATGCCTCTACCGACGGCGACCGCACCTTCAACACCGATGCCTTCATCTTCGGCGTGCAGGGAGATGATGCAAAGGATGAGTGGAACAATGCTGTCAAACCCGATCTCTACAAGCTCTATCAGCTCACCGACTACGGCAATATCGGCGGTCGCACTCGCGCTCTCCGCGCTACTCTCAACTGGGGTGTTGACTATGAGCTCCCCTACTATCGCCGTCTGCACTTCGGCATGGTGAACTCTACTCGTTTCAACGGTCCGTTCACCACTACCGACTTCCGCTTCTCGGCCAACGTGCGCCCCGTCGACTGCTTCTCGGCCTCTGCCAACCTCTCGGCCGGCACATATGGCTGCGGCTTCGGATGGCTGGCCAATGTCAATGTCAAGGGCTTCAACTTCTTCATCGGCATGGACCACACCTTCGGCAAACTCGCCAAGCAGGGTATACCCCTCAACAGCAACGGCGAATTCAACATGGGTATGAACTTCCCCTTCTGATCAAGACTCCGCAATTTATAACATTAAAGAATCAGGGCGCCGCTCAACCGAGCGACGCCCTGATTTTTTTATCTTTAAGTAGTTGCTAAGTAGAATTCTTCGCAACTACTTATATATTTCTGAGTCGGCCTCGAGACGGCTTAACGGCGCATGCCGCCACCCTTCTGCATCTGCTGCATCTGGCGCTGCATGGCCATCATCTTCTTCGGACTCATATTCGAGGCCATGTGCATCATCTTGCGGGTCTCCTGGAATTGCTTCAGGAGCTTGTTGACCTCCTGCAGGGAAGTGCCGCTACCCTTGGCGATACGCATGCGGCGCGACTGATTGATCACATCGGGGTTCTGACGCTCATAGGGAGTCATCGACCCGATTATGGCCTCTATCCCCTTGAAGGCATCGTCGGGGATATCAATGTTCTTGATAGCCTTCCCCACACCGGGTATCATCGATGCTATATCCTTCAGATTACCCATCTTCTTGATCTGCTGGATCTGCTTCTGGAAATCTTCGAAGTCAAACTTGTTCTTGCGCATCTTCTCGGCAAGCTTGAGGGCCTCCTGCTCGTCGTAGACGGTCTGCGCACGATTCACAAGCTCTACGATATCACCCATGCCGAGTATGCGGTCAGCCATACCCTCGGGATTGAACTGCTGGATATCCTCAAGCTTCTCGCCCGAACCGATAAATTTGATGGGCTTGTCGACTACCGCGCGGATTGATATGGCCGCACCGCCGCGTGTGTCGCCATCCATCTTGGTCAGAATCACACCATCGAAGTCAAGGCGTTCGTTGAAGGCCTTGGCAGTGTTGACGGCATCCTGACCCGTCATGGCATCGACCACAAATAGAATCTCCTGCGGATTGACTGCGGCCTTGATATCGGCTATCTCGGTCATCATCTTCTCATCCACGGCCAGACGTCCGGCGGTGTCGATAATCACAAGGTCGTAGCCGTTAGAGCGCGCATGCTTGATTGCATTCTGGGCAATCTCCACAGGATTCTGATTCCCCTCTTCGGTGTATACCGGCACATTGATGCTGTCGGCAAGCACTTTCAGCTGCTCGATGGCTGCCGGACGATAGACGTCGCAGGCCACAAGCAGCGGCTTCTTACCCTTCGTGGCTGAAAGATATTTGGCAAGTTTGCCCGAGAAGGTGGTCTTACCCGAGCCCTGCAGACCCGACATGAGTATCACGGCCGGACGCCCCTCGAGATTCACCGGTGCCTGCTTGGCACCCATCAGGGCAGCCAGCTCATCATGCACAATCTTCACCATGAGCTCCTTCGGCTTCACGGCCGTGAGCACATCCTGGCCAAGGGCCTTCTGCTTGACTGTCACAATGAAATTCTTTGCCACCGGATAGCTCACGTCAGCCTCCACCAGCGCTTTACGCACATCCTTCAGTGTCTCGGCCACATTAATCTCGGTAATGCGTCCCTCGCCTTTCAGCTTCTTGAAGGATCTTTCAAGTTTTTCGGATAAATTTTCAAACATATTGTCGGTTTCGTTATTTTCAGATTCTGAACTGAATTAAACTTTTTTCAAGGTTAAGGTTCATTAAGATTTTGAGCAGGTTTCAATTCCTGAAGAGGGCGCATAGCGGGCTATGCAACCGATGAAGGAATTGAAAGATGCCAAAATATTAATGAAGATTGACCTTGAAGATGACAATTTAAAACACTTTTTTAGTTATCGTAAAAAGTTTAAATCAGTTCATAGAAGTCGTTGAAGCTCTTCATAAGGAGGATACTCCTTCATAGGTAGTCAGCCGACTCCTATTCTCACATCGCCGGCGCCACTCTGTGATGCCGGCATTCCACATCTGCAGTGGGCGCAAGCTGCGCTACTTGAGAAGATTTGTGGCTGTGTCAGGGAATATCACCTTCGGCTTGAAGCTACGCGCCTCCTCGGGAGTGAGCTGCACATACGACATGATTATCACCACATCGCCAGGCTGCGCCTTGCGGGCGGCGGCGCCGTTGAGGCATATCACTCCGCTGCCGGGCTCGCCGGCTATGACATAGGTGTCAAGTCGCTCGCCATTGTTGTTGTTTACGATAAATACCCGCTGCCCCGGCAGAATCCCTGCCGCCTCAAGCAGTAGCGAGTCAATCGTTATACTTCCGATATAGTTCAGATTCGCCTCGGTCACTGTCACGCGGTGAATCTTCGATTGCATCATCTCTATCAGCATCGTCGTTGTATCGCTTTAACTCTGATGTAGCCGGCATGGCTGCCGGCTACTCTCCAGAAGTTTCTCAATTTTGGGTTCTTTTGCTTCGCATGGTGTGGGAAGATGGGGTGGCCGACTCCATTTTCAGGCATCTCTGTCGGTATTGCTGCCCGGCCTCCCTGCATCAACACATCATCAGGCCACGCGCTTAACGATAGCGGATGTTGTCTATCAGGCGCACCTTACCGTTGTAGACAGTGATGCATCCCACAATCTCAGGGCTCTCATCCCACTCCTCTACCGGAAGCAGTGTGCGTGCATCCACTATCTCGAAGTATTCGACTTTCATCTCGGGCACTGCATCGATGCGCTCTACGACACTGTCGTGAGTGGCACGCACGCTATGGTCGCGCGAATATTCCACACTCCATGCCAGTGCAGAATGTATCTCCGGGGCGCGGCGACGCTGCTCGGCAGTGAGAAGCTGATTGCGCGACGAGAGAGCCAGCCCGTCGTCGGCACGCTTTATCGGACACGCCACTATCTCCACATCAATATGCTCGCTCTTGACCATATTGCGGATCACGGCTATCTGCTGGAAGTCCTTTTCGCCAAAGTATGCCTTGTCAGGGCGCACGAGCTCAAACAGACGCTTCACCACCTGCGCTACCCCCTGGAAATGGCCGGGGCGATATTTCCCCTCCATCACTTCGGCCGCTGTGCCGAGTTCAAAAACATGGTCGGAGGCAGTGCCCGAAGGATACATCTCCTCTACCGACGGAGCAAACACCGCCGACACGCCGGCTCCGGCAAGGAGCTTGAAATCTGACTCCTCATCGCGCGGATACGTGGCAAGATCAGTAGGATTATTGAATTGCGTGGGATTGACGAATACACTCACTATCGTCACATCACTGTCGCTGACAGCACGCTCCACTAATGATATATGACCGGCATGCAATGCACCCATCGTGGGCACAAATCCGATCTCGTGGTGATGATTCTTCTGCATCGCCACATAGCCGATTAACTCATCGACACTGCGGATAATCTGCATAAGTTTTTGCTTTGTTAACTTCTGTGTGGCCCGGGCTTCATCACCTGTGGCGACAATACCCCCGGCCTTTCTCTGGATTTTAGAGGGCAAAGTTACTAAAAAGTTGTAATTTTCGCAATCTACAACCCCTATTCTTTTCTTTTCAAAGCCCTTTTCACTTTATTTAATCATTTACACCATCCAAAATGAGTGAAATCTCACAAAAAATTGCTAATTTTGCATTTGATTCTACCCTAACTGACGCAGCGCCCAGACGCGCGTGCGTCGGTCACGTGGCTTTATTCCGGCTCCTGCCCGCCAAAGCAGCCGCCGGGCCGATAAAATTAAACTGAAGAAAATGGCAGCTAAAAAAATCCTTTTCGTATCGCAGGAGATCGCACCTTATCTCCCGAACGACGAAATCTCCTCGCTTTGTAAAAAACTCCCGCAGTCGCTGCAGGGCAAACGCTATGAGGTGAGAACCTTCATGCCTAAATTCGGAAATATCAACGAACGACGCAACCAGCTACACGAGGTGATACGTCTCAGCGGTCTCAACATCGAAATCGACAACAACGACCACCCTCTTATCCTTAAGGTGGCAAGTATGCAGCCCGTGAGAATTCAGGTATATTTTATCGACAACGATGATTATTTCACCAAAAGCGACGACGACATCGATGCCTTCGGCTCAAATCGCTCTGACAACGATGAACGCACTCTCTACTTCGCGCGCGGCACTATGGAGACCGTCAGAAAGCTCCAGTGGCAGCCCGAACTGATACAGTGCTCGGGGTGGATCTCTTCGCTCGCGCCGGTCTACATGCGCCACCTCTACCCTGAACTCGAAGGGGTCGAGGCTCCCAAAATCATTTATTGCATCGAGCCTCACAATCCTGATATGGCCCCCATCGATCCGCAACTGCTGCGCAAACTCAATGAGGATGGCATACCCGCTGAAGTCACTGCCAAGTACGAGTCCGACAAGATGGATGTCAACACCCTGCACCGCATGGCTATCGACAATGCCGACGCTGTGGTATTCCTCACCGAAACACCCGACCCTGAGCTGGCTCAAATCGTGGCTGACAAGAGACTGCCGGTGCTCCATAAGAGTGAGATTGATGAGAAGGGCACCGAAGTGTTCCAGCAATTCTACGAGAATCTCTGAGCCGGCGCCTAATCCCCTCTCCCCCTCCTCTCCGTCGCCACATCCTCTCAAGTTTATCACAATCCGACTCCACTATGAAGCCTACACGCATCGCCATTCCGGCTCTGCTCTCCGCCATGGCGGCTCTCTCGCTCGCCTCGTGCGAAGATGAAGTGAGCCCGATCGGTGGCTCTATATTTAATGGTGAAGTGGCTATCAACGTCGATTCGCTTATCCTTAAGATTGATGCGCAGTCTATTGAGGCTGACATCATCGACGCCCGCTCTACCACTAACCTTATCGGCAACATCAATGTGGCCGAATATGGACGCCTCTCTTCGGCCTACGTCACCCAGCTGCTTTCGGCAGCCGACCTGGCTATCCCCGATTCTATCGGTGTCAACAGAGTCGACTCCATGAAAATGGTGCTCGAGATTCCGCGCAACATGACCATCGGCGATACTCTCGCCCCGCAGCAACTCAAGGTCTATCGCCTCAATCGCCAGCTGCCCCAGGATATCCGCAGCAACTTCAACCCGGAGGGATACTACGACCCGGCCGATGTAGTGGCCACCCGCAACTATACCCTCTCCGGCATCACCCTTCAGGATTCAGCTTTCCGCAAGGCTACAACTCTTAAAATCGCCTTCCGCATGCCTGACTCATGGGCTACTGACGCGTTCAACGCTTATCGCGCGGGCAACAGTGTCTTTGACTGGCCGGCCGACTTCAATCAAGTCTTCCCGGGCCTCTATATCGAGCCCTCTTTCGGCCGCGGCGCAATGGCAAATGTGTCGGCCACTCGACTCTTCCTCTATTACCACTATTTCATCGAGCGTAACGTGGTGGAGGATGATGTGGCGGTCAAGAAGCAGATCACCATGCGCGATTCTGTATGCCTCTTCTCAAGCTCGCCCGAAGTCATCGGCAGCTCTATACTCAATTACCGCATTTCCGACAATCTGCTTGCCCTTAAGGCTCAGGGTAAGACTCTCATCACAGCCCCCACCGGCTATCGGGTAAGACTGAAATTCCCGGTTAATGAGCTCCTCGAGCAGTACTGGGCTTCGGATCATAATCTTTCGGTCATCAACAATCTGACTTTTGCAATCCCGGCCACTACCATAGTCAATGATTATGGCATCGTGCCCCCGCCGGACCTGTTGATGATCCGCACCTCTGAAATCGATGAATTCTTCGCACAGGGTAAGGTGCCTGACAATAAGACATCTTTCCGCGGCACATACTCCTCTACCAATGGCCGCTACGAGTTCAGTTCGATGCGCGAATATATCGTGGAGCTGAAAAACAAGGCGGGCCATGTCACCGCCGATGACATCGATTTCACTCTTATTCCGGTCTCTTTCGTCACCGAATCATCATCCAACAGCTATGATGGCTCGACCACAATCTATATCACCGGATGCACCCCCTATCTCTCCAAACCCTGCATGGCGGTGCTCGACACCGACAAGGCTGCCGTGGTGTTCACCTACACCCAGCAGTTAATGAAGTAATTCTGTTCATTACATAATCCCCATATAACTATGCAGATTATCGATGGTAAAATGATGGCGGCACGCGTCAAGGAGGAAATCGCGGCCGAAGTCAAGGCCATGACCGACAATGGCGAGCGCCCCCCTCACCTCGTGGCCGTTATTCTGGGCCACGATGGTGGCTCTGAGGCTTATGTGGCCAATAAGGAACGCAATTGCCAGGCTGTAGGATTCAAATCCACCAATCTCCGGTTTGAAGACACAATGACCGAAGATGAGCTCCTGACTGAAATCCACCGTCTCAATAATGATCCCGAGGTAGATGGCATAATTATCCAGTTGCCCCTGCCGCGACATATCGATGCGCAAAAGGTCAACGAGGCTCTCGATTACCATAAGGATGTAGATGGATTCCATCCCATCAATGTGGGCCGGCTGGCTCTCGGGCTTCCGGCATTCCGTCCGGCTACCCCCTCGGCTATCATCGAGTTGCTGCGCCGCTACGATATCCCCACAAAGGGGAAACACGCCGTGGTGCTCGGCCGAAGCAACATCGTTGGTAAACCCATCGCCACAATGCTCATGCAAAAGGCGCTCCCCGGCGACTGCACCGTCACTGTCTGCCACTCTTCTACCCCCGATATCAAAGAGAAATGCCGCCAGGCTGATATAATCGTGGCTGCCCTGGGTGTGCCCGGATTCGTGACCGAAGATATGGTGCGCCCCGGCGCTGTAGTTATCGACGTAGGCACAACTCGTGTGCCCGACCCGACTGCAAAGAGTGGTTCGCGCCTGCGTGGCGATGTCGATTTCGAGGCTGTGAAGGATAAGTGTGAGTGGATCACTCCGGTGCCCGGTGGCGTAGGTCCGATGACCAACTGCATCCTCATGCTCAATACCCTCGCCGCACGCCGTGGGGAGTTCCCGGTCTGAAAAAGCCCGGCCTACAAGTACGATTCATTGCTTAAGCATCTCCGAATATCAGATTCTTATGCTCACCATTCTCCTTTTCTCTCTATTAAGTTTTATAATAGGTGCCGACGCCCGTGCTTCTGAAAAGCCGGGCGTTGACCTTATATTCGTGGGTGATGCCATGCAGCATCAGGCGCAACTTGACCAAGCGCTGGCTGAAGGTGGCGGCTCGGCCCACGATTATTCAGGATGTTTCCCTCTCATCGCCCCCGTCATCACTGAAGCTGATTATGCGGTGTGCAATCTCGAAGTGCCGCTCGGAGGTGGCCCGGTATATAGCGGCTACCCCTGCTTCTCTGCCCCCGACAGCTATGCCGAGGCGTTGCGTGATGCAGGGTTCGACCTCTTCCTGACCGCCAATAATCATTGCCTCGACTCGGGCGACAAGGCGGCACGCCGCACTCTGAAGGCTCTCGATGCCCTGGGCGTAGACCATATCGGCACCTATCATGACGCGGCGCAGCGCGATTCGCTTGTGCCATTCGTAAAGGATATTAATGGCATACGATTCGGATTCCTTAACTACACCTACGGCACCAACGGCATACCACCGCGCGATGGCATGGAGGTGGCTATGATCGACCGCGACCGTATCGCTCGGGAAATAGCCCTCACCCGGCAGGCCGGTGCCGAGATACTGTGCGTCACCATGCATTGGGGCATAGAATATGTGCTTAATGAGAATGCCGGGCAACGCCAGCTGGCCCAATTCCTCGTCGACCAGGGAGCCGACCTTATCATCGGTGGCCATCCGCATGTGGTGCAGCCCATGAGGGTGGTGCATAATCCGAAGGAGGATAAGGATGTGCTCGTGGTCTACTCGCTCGGTAATTTCATCTCGAATATGAAGACTACCGACACACGCGGCGGCGCGCTCGTGAAGGTGCGCGTGGAGCGCGATGAAAATGGCCGTGCTACTTTCAAGAATGCCGCCTACGACCTCTTCTATTGCGCCAAACCGGTAGGACCCGATTCAAACTTCAAGGTTATCCCATCGTCGCTCGCGCCGGAGCATGTGCCGCAGGCCGAATGGCAGAAGTGGCTGCTCTTCGAACGCTCTGCCACCCGACTCTTTGACAAAGAGAATGTGCAGGTGCCCCGAATCCCCAACTGATTCCCCCTCACAATTTTCACCCACCCTCCACCCTAAGCATCAAGCCTGCCGGATTCGAATATCATCGATTCCGGCAGGCTTGTTTACGAGAGCAAAGTTATTAATCACGGTAAAAAATGAGACTTTTCGCCGCAAATTTAAGGAGAATATTTGGTGTTGATATAAATGAGCGTCAGCGCAAGGTTGTCAACCGCCTTTGGAAATCATTTGCATGATTATCAAATTTGCTAATTTGATAAACTTTCACTAACTTTGCAACGTTGCTAATAAGGACATCATATGATAGTTACCTACGAAGAGGAATACCTGCGCCAACTGTACGAAGATGGACGGTGCAAGGACAAGAAGCACCGCTATCAACCAGACATAGTGCGCCGCTATCAAAAGGCAATTCGCTTTTTGATAGCTGCCTCGTCTATAGAGGCTTTATGGCCCATCAAGTCGCTCCATTATGAGGTACTTACGGGGGAGAAAGCGGGGCGTTCTTCAGTGAGAGTTAATGATCAATACCGCATTGAGTTTACAGTATCTCAAACTGATGAAGAACCGATATTAACTATATGCAATGTCGTTGAATTGTCAAACCATTATAAATAGAGAGTCATGGCTATAATATTAAAGGGCGTTGACCCCAATATGATTGCAAACAACCTTAACCCAAGCCAACCTATCCATCCTGGAGAAATGATAAAAGATGAGATAGAGTATCGCGGCATTTCGCAAAAAGATTTAGCTGCAGAGATTGGCATACCGGCATCAGTACTGAATGCAGTACTGAACGGCAAAAGAGCTGTCACCACCGAATATGCGCTGCTCCTTGAAGCCGCACTTGGCATAGATGCTGACATTTGGCTGAAGTTGCAGGCCGACTATAACAAGCAGGTAGCCAAATCCAATCCTTCATTCATGGCCCGCATTAACCGTATTCGCAATGTGGCTGCATTTCTTTGATTATTACGGAAACAACACTATATACGGGAATGGAGTATCCCCGACATCTGGGGATAATCTAAATATGCCTGGCAGAAGTAATAAATTCTGCCAGGCATATTTCATTCGTCCCAATGTCTTGAGTATATGCAATTGTGAGTATATGCAATTGCATCAAGAGGCTTTCACGAGCGACAGACCGATTTCAAGTCGCGTGGTCTTTGTCAGATAACCCGGGAGTGCCTGCAACAGAGCACCTACCTGTTCGGGCTTGACGCCCGGCAAATCGAGTTTACCAAGCTCTTGCTGAAGAAGCGCCGACAATTCGGGATTCTTCAACACATTCTGAAGCACTGTGGCAAGGAATGTCACACTTGTGGCAGTGTCGAAATATAAATCAGCACCCACGGCAGTAGGTTCAAGCGCCATCGGCACGCCACCCGCTATCTGCGGAGCCAACGACTCTATCATCACCATCAGCAACGCCTTGGTCACAGCCGGATCCATCATCACCGATGTGGCATCCGACCCAGTCTCTGACGCTGCCTTGAACATCTCGGCAAAGTCAAACTTCTCATCATTCTTGTTGTTGGACGTAGCGAGCAGGAACTCCGAGAACACCGATAGCGGATTAAGATAAAGTTTCACGCCATTCTCAGCCGGTACATACTGAATCATGTTGCCACACGTAGTTGCCACATGCGCCGCACCCCCAAGAGTGCTCACATACATCACCGGCACATTACCCGACTCCGTCAAGGCCATCGTCTTCACCAGACTGCAGAAGGCCTGAGCAAGCGATGTGTAGGCTGTACCCTCATACACGGGTATCACCGGAGCCACCACAATTCCCTTGAGCACCTCCGACAACGGAATCTCAATCCCTGCGGCAGGATCAAGCTCCCATACCAGATGAAACGGCATCGAGGTGATATCCATCAATCCCTCTCGCTTTAGCGGAGCCGGAGCAAACACATTGCCGGCAAGCATCGTATTCTTCAGCTTGCAATCCGTCAGACTGAATGTCATCTTATCTTTACCCACCTCGCCGGCATATTTGAAAGTCAAGTAATCTGTAGACCCGTCGCCACTCACTACATAGACCCCGTCGCCGGCGGTATATGGCGCCGACAATGTCAGCACAGCATCTCCAGGCGTGATACCCGGTCCCTGAAGCTGACCTGTAAGTCCTGCCCCGGCTATCTCGCTGAGGTCAAGTATTGAATTGAAGGTCATATCCAACTTCCCTCCATCCTTATCCACCTTCACCACAGCTCTCTTTCCGGGCATAGCCTCACCTTGATAATATAGCTCAAGGCCGGTGCCGGTATACGTAGCCTCACTCATATCAGGCAACGGAGCCGGACTGTCATCCTTGCTGCATCCTCCGGCCAGAGCCAGAGCCAACAGCGAGGTCATCGATATCAAAAAATTGCTTCTCATAAATGCAGATATAGTTACATAGCAAAAATAGCAAAAAAATTCATCAGTCGCAAGTTCCACGGGCGCCGGCACGCACGACTCGAGATTTCACGAATCCGCGCTGCATCCCCTGCCACGAGGCAAACCTGCGCCGGCAGAACCATATGCTGATAAGTATCTCTCAAAAATTAGCTATGCATTATTTTTGAGGATTTTTTGAGTGATTTTCGTCGGCTGAGGAAGGAGCTTAGCGAGCTAAGCGACTGACGAAGACGGCGAAAAGCGCCAAAAAAGACCAAAAAGAATCATAGCTCAAAAATTTTTTCAAATATAAACTAATTTTTGAGAGATACTTAATAATATTACCCTACAGCACCCGAAAATGTTCATCGCTCCAAAAATATAAGTAAAGCATCTTCCGGATGGCCGAGGGTAGAGAGGCCGGAATGAGCTGAAGTGGATATCGATGCTGATTAATAAGTGTGGGCTGAGGGGTAGATGTCATGCGGATATGTTTTGCAGCAGGAAATTTGAATTTTGAGAGGGCGGAAAACATGTTATTGAGCAGGATTTGCAAAAAGAGTGAAATTTTGCCAAAAGAAATGTCGAAAACGTTTGGGCGGATGAAAAAAAGATTGTACTTTTGTCTGCAGAAACACGGGGGCCGAATTTCATCCACTCCTCATAGACCAGGATGAAGGCGCCCCGCCCGAATTAACCAAAAATCTAAACTGACAAACATGAACATTAATGAGATTATGGCCGGTCTTGAGGCCAAACACCCCGGCGAGAAGGAGTATCTCCAGGCTGTGAAGGAAGTGCTGATGAGCGTAGAAGAAGTCTACAACCAGCATCCCGAATTCGAGAAGGCCCGCATCATCGAGCGCATGGTTGAGCCTGACCGCATCTTCACTTTCCGTGTGACATGGGTTGACGACAAGGGTGAGGTGCAGAACAACATCGGCTACCGTGTGCAGTTCAACAACGCTATCGGCCCCTACAAGGGTGGTATCCGTTTCCACGCTTCGGTGAATCTCTCAATCCTGAAATTCCTCGGCTTCGAGCAGACATTCAAAAACGCTCTGACCACTCTCCCGATGGGTGGCGGCAAAGGTGGCTCTGACTTCAGCCCCCGTGGCAAGAGCGACGCTGAAATCATGCGTTTCTGCCAGGCCTTCATTCTTGAGCTCTGGCGCAACCTCGGTCCTGACCGCGACGTACCCGCTGGTGATATAGGTGTTGGTGGCCGCGAAGTTGGCTACATGTATGGCATGTACAAGAAACTCGCCCGCGAAAACACAGGCACATTCACCGGCAAGGGCCTCAGCTTCGGCGGCTCTCTGATCCGTCCGGAGGCTACCGGCTTCGGCGCTCTCTACTATGTAGTCAACGTGCTCAAAGACCTCGGCACTACTATCGAGGGTAAGACTATCGCAATCTCTGGCTTCGGCAACGTGGCTTGGGGCGCAGCTACCAAGGCTACTGAGCTCGGCGGTAAGGTTGTCACTATCTCAGGTCCTGACGGCTACATCTACGACCCCGCAGGTCTCGACAACGAGAAGATCGCCTACATGCTCGAACTCCGCGCATCTGGCAACGACGTTGTGGCTCCCTATGCTGAGAAGTTCCCCGGCAGCACATTCTATGCCGGCAAGAAACCCTGGGAGCAGAAAGTGGACATCGCTCTCCCCTGCGCAACTCAGAACGAGCTCAACGGCGAAGACGCCAAGAAACTCATCGCCAACGGCGTTATGCTCTGCGCTGAGGTTTCCAACATGGGTTGCACTCCAGAGGCTATCGACGCATTCATCGAGGCTAAGCTTCCTTACGCTCCCGGTAAGGCTGTCAACGCAGGTGGCGTAGCAGTTTCTGGCCTTGAGATGACTCAGGACGCTGAGCACCTCATGTGGACTGCCGAAGAGGTAGACGCTAAGCTCCACCAGATCATGAACTCTATCCACTCAGCTTGCGTATTCTACGGCCAGCAGCCCGACGGCTACATCAACTACATGAAGGGTGCCAACATCGCAGGCTTCATGAAGGTGGCTGACGCAATGCTCGGACAGGGCATCATCTAATCTGCCTTTCGCTTAAGTAGAAACCTAAAAATATGGTCTGCCCCGGATTCCATCTGGATTCCGGGGCAGATTTTGTTATTGCAGATTTTGTTATTAGTGCTGGATGATGCTATCGGCCGGTTGATAGCCGGCCGGCAGATAGGTGCCAAATGATAGCCGGCTTGGATTGGCTAACTATGCCGGATGGATTATGGCTCCTTTTCGAGAAGTTCGAGAAGACGGAACTCGGCGGTGTCTATCTCCTCGATCAGCTCCGAGATGCGCTCCCCGGCGGCGATAATCTCGTCAGTCGACATGCTGCCTGAAGACATTGCTGTCTCAAGGGCTGACTTCTCAGCCTCAAGTTCGGGCAGCCGCTTCTCAAGCTCTTCCTTCTCCTGGCGCTCCTTGAATGTGAGGCGCGGCTTCTTCTCAGTGCGTGGTTTGGCATTGGCAGGTGCTGATTCTGCCGAGGCAGGAGTGCTTGACTCCTGGCGTGCGCGCTCCTTCTGCTCCTCAAGCACACAATGGCGGTAAGTGGAGTAATCCCCCGGAAAATCCTGTATGGCGGCATCACCTTTGAACACAAAGAGGTGGTCGACAATACGGTCCAGGAAGAATCGGTCGTGGCTTATCACAATCACACACCCCTTGAAATTTACCAGATAATCCTCAAGCACAGTCAAGGTGACAATGTCAAGATCGTTGGTGGGCTCGTCGAGGATAAGGAAGTTGGGTGAGCGCATCAGCACTGTGGCCAGATATAGCCGGCGTCGCTCACCACCCGACAGCTTGTGGATATATTTCTGCTGCGTGGCCGGGGTGAAGAGGAAATGCGACAGGAACTGCGATGCCGTCAGAGTAGTCTTATCATTAATGCGCACCGTCTCGGCAATCTCGCGCACGGCATCGATCACACGTTTGCGGTCGTCGAAATCTGTCATTCCCTCCTGGCTATAGTAGCCGAATCTCACAGTCTGTCCGATATCGAAATGTCCTGAGTCGGGCTCCACCAACCCCAGAAGCATTTTGATGAATGTAGATTTACCCGCACCGTTGGCCCCCACGATACCCACCTTCTCATAACGTGCGAAGGTGTAGTTCCAATCGCGGAGTATATGGATATCGCCAAAGCTTTTCGACACATTCACAGCCTCGAAAATCTTCGAACCGATATAGCTTGAATCCACCGCCAGACTCACCTTGCGCTCAGTGAGATTAAGATGGCTCTTGGCCTCGAGCTGATGGAAATTGTCGATTCGGTACTTAGCTTTCGAACCTCGGGCCTGCGGCTGCCGGCGCATCCAGTCAAGTTCGGTGCGCAACAGATTCTTCACCTTTGCCAATTCCGACCCGAGATTGTCGAGGCGCTCCTGGCGCTTGGTGAGATAATAGTCATAGTTCCCTTCATAGGTGTACACCTGCTCGCGGTCAATCTCAATAATCTTTGAGCATATCTTATCAAGGAAGTATCGGTCGTGGGTCACCATCAGCAGCGTTATGCGCTTACGCGTGAGATAATTCTCCAGCCACTCGATCATCTCGATGTCAAGATGGTTGGTGGGCTCATCAAGCATCAGGAAGTCAGGCTCCGACAGCAACACCTTCACGAGGGCCGCCCTCTTCAATTGGCCTCCAGAAAGTGTGTGCATCTTCTGATTCATATCAGTGAGATTAAACTGGAAGAGCATCTGGCGCGCGAGGTCAGGGCCTGTGAAGTCATCTGCATCGCGACGCTGTGGTGTGGCGAATTCAAGCAGCGTCTGGTCAGGATCGAAGGGTGGTTGCTGCTCAAGATAGCCCACGCGCAGATCATTGCGGAATACGATTCGTCCCGAATCATAATCCTCCTTGCCGGCAAGCACATTAAGAAAAGTCGATTTTCCGGCGCCATTCTGGGCAATAAGACCTATTTTGTCACCTTCATATATACCGAAAGTGACATCCTGGAAGAGCATACGGTCCCCTATCGATTTTGTGAGGCCCTCAAGTTGCAGATAACTTATCATGACAGTGTAAGTAGATTGTGCGGTCTGGCCGGCACACGGCCGCCGACATGAATATTTGCGCCCGTCGCAAGACTGCGGCGGGCGCAATGATTAGATATATTTCGTGGTCAGTGCCTGAGTATCTCTCAAAAATATGCTACGCATTACTTTAGCTATGTGCTTTAGCTATGCATTATTTATGAGAATTTTTTGATACTTATCAGATGGCAGCGATAACCTCGATCTCCACGAGAGCCTGCTTCGGAAGCTCCTTTACGGCAAATGCGCAACGAGCCGGGAACACAGCCTTGAACTCCTCGGCATACACCTCATTCATCGGACCGAAATATTGCATGTCGGCCAGGAAGACTGTAGTCTTCACCACATTGTCGAGAGTGGCGCCCACCTCGGCGAGGATATGCTTGATGTTGGCGATTGACTGGCGGGTCTGAGCCTTGATGTCAGAAGGCATCTCGCCGGTAGCGGCATCGATGGGGAGCTGACCTGATACAAACACGAGATTGCCGGCAGCCACAGCCTGGCTGTAGGGGCCGATGGCACCCGGAGCTTTTGCAGAAGCGATTTCTTTTTTCATGGGTAATGTATGATTTAATTGAATTATGCAGCAGCCGGCAGCACACATCTCTTCCGAGAATGAATATCAGCTTTCAGCCTCACTCCCACCGACAGCCGCGCACCAGAAACACCCGACGGCATTTCATACTGCAAAAATAATCAAAATCCACGACTTCACCAAAACCCTCCCCCACCAATCCCCCCCCAAATTTTGCACTTCGATTTGTAAATCTTCACGTCAATCCCCTCATGGGAACTATTGATAGGTGTGTACGGCCTCCTCATCCGGCTATATTTTAAGTCAACGCCGACTTAAGACCACATAGTATAGCTCTTGAATGCAGGAAAATTATTAACTTTGCATCTTGAAAACCCGCAGCTGACGCCCCAAAGGCTTATTCATAAATATCCGCCCCTTCGGATATCAACTATTCGCCATCCTGGCAACCGTCAGCACGGGGACAGATAATTGCAAAAAAACATAACGCAATAATGATACAGGTAAATAACCTTGGCATCCAGTTTGGAAAGCGTACGCTCTTCCAGGATGTAAACCTCACATTCAACCATGGCAACTGCTATGGAATCATCGGTGCAAACGGTGCCGGAAAATCAACGCTCATGCGCATTCTTTCCGGTCAGTTGTCGCCTACACACGGCACTGTCACCTTCGGTCCAGGCGAACGCCTCTCGGTTCTGTCGCAGGACCACTTCGAGTTTGATGAGTGCACTGTAATTGAGACAGTGCTTCGCGGGCACACCGTGCTCTGGGATATCAAGCAGGAGAAGGATGCCATATATGCCAAAGAGGACTTCAGCGATGCCGATGGCATTCGTGCAGCCGAACTTGAGGAAAAATTCGCAGAGCTCGAGGGTTGGAATGCAGAGTCTGACGCAGCTGCCCTGCTCAGCGGCCTTGGCATCAAGGAGGACCGCCACTATATGCTCATGAAGGATATGAGCGCCAACGAGAAGGTGCGTGTGCTTCTTGCCAAAGCCCTCTTCGGCAACCCCGATAATCTTCTGCTCGACGAGCCCACCAATGACCTGGACCTCGAGACTGTGGCATGGCTTGAGAATTATCTCGCCAACTTCGAGAACACCGTGCTTGTAGTGAGCCACGACCGCCACTTCCTCGATGCAGTCAGCACCCACACCCTCGACATCGACTACAATAAGATTTCCCTCTTCGCCGGCAACTATAGCTTCTGGTATCAGTCGTCGCAGCTCGCCCTGCGTCAGCAGCAGGCGGCCAACAAGAAGGCTGAGGAGAAGCGCAAGGAACTTTTGGAATTCATTCAGCGCTTCAGCGCCAACGTGGCTAAATCAAAGCAGACCACAAGCCGCAAGAAGATGCTCGAAAAACTCAACGTCGAAGAGATTCAGCCTTCGTCGCGCCGTTATCCCGGCATTATCTTCACCCCCTGCCGCGAGGTTGGCAACAAGATTCTGGAGGTCAAAGGTCTCAAGGCCAGTGTTGACGGCGAAGTACTCTTTGACGATGTCAACTTCCAGATTGAGAAGGGTGACAAAGTGGCATTCCTCAGCCGCGACCCGCGCGCGATGACCGCCCTCTTCGAAATCATCAATGGCAACCGTACCGCCGATGCCGGCGACTATGAATGGGGACAGACCATCACCTCCGCATATCTGCCGCTCGACAACTCGAGCTTCTTCGACACCGACCTCAACCTTGTGGATTGGCTCTGCCAGTACTCGAAAGACTCATCGGAGATTTATCTCAAGGGCTTCCTGGGCAAGATGCTCTTCAGCGGTGAGGATGTGCTCAAGAAGGCAAGTGTGCTCTCAGGTGGTGAGAAGATTCGCTGCATGATTGCCCGCATGATGCTCACAGATGCGAATACGCTGGTGCTTGACTCACCCACCAACCATCTCGACCTCGAGTCAATCCAGGCCTTCAACAACACCCTGCAGAACTTCAAAGGGGTGATACTCATGGCCAGCCATGACCATGAGTTTATCCAGACCGTCTGCAATCGTGTGATAGAGCTTACCCCCAACGGCATCATCGACAAGATGATGGACTACGATGACTACATCACCGACGAGAAAGTGGCAGCAGCCCGCGCCCGTCTCTACGGCGACGAATCGAAATAATACACCGCAGCGGCGCATCATGACCACGCATAATCAGTGGTCATGATGCACTGCCACCCAAACAAGTCAAAGAATTATGGTAAAACATATTGTAACCTTCAAACTCAACGGCGATGCCGAGACACGCCGCCGCGTAGCTTCAGAATTTGCCACAGCCCTGATGGCGCTTCCCGAAAAAATAACCTGTCTACGCTCGATGGAGGTAGGACTCAACGAGAACCCTGCCGAAGACTGGGATGTAGTGCTAACAGCCGTAGTGGAGACCATGGCCGAGGTAGGGGAGTATGCCAAGCATCCAGCGCATGTAGCTGCCGCCGCAATCGTAGGACCCTACAAAGCCGCCCGCGCCTGCGTAGATTACTACTGCTAATCTGCAGGGACCGCTCAGCCCAAATGTCACGCAGCCTCACATTTCAGATGTTAATTCGGTGTTGACACATAGTGGCAAAATCTTAACAGCGCAACAAATAAGTGAGTTAGAGGACTTTAAGAATGAGTTGGAACGTAATTTTCAAAATACAATTGATGCGGACACGGCTTTGAAAGAAAGACAAGAACAACGTGATAAAAAGTATAGCAATCAGACTCATACCACGCCTGAACCATCTGAAGCCGCCGGCAAGGGAGCCGAGACTCACGGGGACGAAGCTGCTGATAATCAAACAGAGGAATGACCAAAACAACAACATAAACTAAAATTCGAAGAAATGAAAAAGTTAATCTTGATGATAATGCTCCTGCTGCCGATGCTTTTATCCTCTTGCACAAAAGGGGATGAAGTTTGGGGATTGCACATTGGAGATAGTCGAAGCTCCGTGGCTAAAACACTAAAGGAACGAGGTCTTGAAATTGAAAACTTTTCAGACGATTCATACATATCCGTGGATGAAAAAGTCAAATATCAAGGCATAGAATGGGATGCCGTTACTTGTTGGTTTGATAAAAACAACAAACTGAAAGGCGTGGAGTTTGTGACTTTTAGCAGTCGGCCTGCCTATCAGATAAGGACATTAGGTAAATATATCAAAGAGGAAGGTTATCCCGAATTGAAAGAGGATGAAGAATGCAGCGGGTTTTACATAAGCGATAAGTTGCCAATGACGGTTATGCTATCTCTATCAAGCGGTTTTGGGGGCATCCGTTTGCATTATTGTAAAGATGCGCACAAAAAAGGAGAGTAATGACCACCCACGCCAAACAATACTACTCGATAGGCGAGGCTGCAAGGAAACTCGGCATCACAATCTCGGCGCTTAGATTCTGGGAGCGTCACTTCCCGATGTTTCGGCCTATGCCCACCGCAAAGGGGATGGCCGCTATTCGGACGCCGACTTGAAGATGGCGCACATCATCCATGAGTTTGTTCATGAGTATGTGCATGGGTAGAATCGGCTATCAATAATTTACCGGGGAATGTAAAGAATCCTGACGAGGAATCTGCTTGCAAAGTCTGCTAGTCAGTCAAGCAAACATCATTATTGTTGGTCGAAATCAAGTCTGCGAGTTACTTTTTCAAGATAACGAATTTCAAGCGAGTCAAGAATTATTAACACCCATCTTCCATCTGAATAGTATTCGTTAGGCATTATAATGCCAAATGTCTCATAGCGCTCGAAATGATGACAAGAGTCTCCGGGTATAATGAAGGCTAAGTAAAATAATAACACAAAAAATCAAACAAATTAACCAATGGAATCAATAGCAGGTTTAATCTGTGTTATTTTGATAGCAATCAATATCATAATGATTGTGAAATTCTTTCAGATTGCAGAATCTGTAAAGTCAATTCAGAATTTACTCGGTGGAAGTGACATTTCAGATGCAAATATCATTTCTTTACGAATGATTGGTGATACCGATGGGATGTATAGACTTATAATAAATAAGACTGTATCCTTTCTTGAACCATACATCGGAGTAGATTTATCGAGTCTGCCAACAACCGTACGTGATAATATCAACAGGAATATTGAGATTTCACGATACAATATGCAGTTGTTAGGTCGACAGCTTCCAGATGAATTACAATCATTGGAAACATATCAAACTTTCCGCAAAAATCTAATATCCAATATGGGATTATAAACAATCAAATAAGATTACGCAAACCAAGGAGACTAGTATATTCGAAAATAAGGATGCTGCATATTACAAGGTGATTTTAGACAATAAGAATAAAAAGCTAACCAAGAAAAACGTTCATATTGCTTAGTAGTAGAAAATGTTTGACTATTTAATTAAAGATATAGATGAAATCAGGCGAGGATAGATGGATTACGCTATCAAATGGCGTAGCATGGGCGATAGTATTCTCACTCGCGGCTATTGCCATGAGCATTATTGCCATCACAAGAAGTTGTCCACGAACAGATTTAAGTTTAGACTATATAGGAGTAATCGTAGGTATTTTAACTTTGTTAGTGACCGCTCTTATCGGATGGCAGGTTTATCAAGCTATTTCGTTTGAGCATCGAATAAAGGTTATAAATGATTCTGTTGAATTAAAATCACAAAAGGCAGAAGCTCGTATCTATTTCACACAGGGGTTAATGACTTTGCTACTTGCAGATGAAACAGATGGAAAGAAAACACCATACGGATTCGCATACAAATGCTTTTTAGAGGTAATAAAAATTCATTTAGAGTATCTAAATGACAGCCAAATAATCGAATCATCACTCTCAAATATGAGGGGATGCTTGGAGGCTATTCCTAAACATGAGGCCGGATTTGACATCAGCATCTACATTCAGTGTGATTTGCTGTACAAGAAAATTCGGTCTCATATTAGCAAGTTAGACAACGAGCTGCAAGATAAGATCCGGAAATTACATGAGGAGCGGTCTAATGTAAAGACCTGTGACTTATCAAAAGAGGGTAGACTAAACATTGTCACGATTGATGCAGAATCTGATATGGCACAACACTTATTCCGTATGGCAAGAGAAGCAAAAATGAAGCGCGTCACAGAAGAACAAGCCCGCAAGGCAGCCGGCGGGGCTCATGAAGACGCGACAGATATAATAATATAATGATAATAATATCTAAAGCCAACCAAATGGAAAAGTTAATCGTTATGATGATGGTGGCCTTGGTGATGGTTGGGTGTTCATCGATTGAAGACAAAGCCATTAGCAGAATGGAGGAAACACTTAAAGAACTCGCCTATGATCCATCAAGCGTGGAAATCTCTGGAACCGAAGTCGTATTCTCTACAGATTCTATTGCCCTTATTGAGTGTAAATTCAGAGCAAACAATGCTTTTGGGACAGAAATCAAAAATAGAATAGAGTATGTTTATTATATTGGCGATAAACACACCTATGAATATGTTAGAGATTTGTCTTGTAAGAAAAGTTCAATGCGTCTAGCAAGGGATTCATTTGACAAAATGGGCTATGACACATACGGCACTGACACCACTCCAAGTTTTCATGATTATCTACAGTTTTTCCTTGTGCTCGAAGCCACGATGGATGGACGCAAAATCGAATAATCCATGGCCACCCACACCCAGCAATACTACTCCATAGCCGAAGCTGCAAAGAAACTCGGCGTCACCATCTCGGCGCTTTAGATTCTGGGAACGTCACTGTCCGATGTTTCAGTCTATGTGCATTGCAAAGGGGACGAGCCGATATTCGGACGCCGACTTTAAGATGGCTCATACCATACATACGCTTATCCATGAAGACGGCTATTGAGTGGAATCGGCCATCAAGAAGATGCAGGGATATACGGAGAATTATGGCGAGGAATCTGCTTGCGAAGTCTGCGAGTCTGTCGGGCAGGCGTCAGCGCTTTTGGCCGAAATCAAGTCGACGACTTCCGATTGCATGTCTATTCGGAAAATCGAGGCTGTCGAGCATTGGATTCAAAGTATTTGTGATGTCTTGATATAGCCCGTCCTTTATCCTCAAACATCATATCAAATATCAAAAAAGGTTAAAGCAAAAATCACCATATCCGTGCAGAATCCGTGCAAATGAGTTTTAGCGAAATTTGCAAATCACTGAATTCATGAGAGATATACAATGTGCTATTTTCATTCGTAACGAAAAGGTCGTGGGTTCGAGTCCCAATTGCTCGTACGTAACCTCGCGTCGAATAAACTCTCAATATATCCTTGAGGGCTGGTTACGTAATACAAATTACACAATATTAAAAAAAATTTGGCCGATAAGTCTTTTTTTATTAACTTTGCACTCGCAATGCAAGCCGCAATAGCTCAGTTGGTAGAGCATTTCATTCGTAACGAAAAGGTCGTGGGTTCGAGTCCCACTCGCGGCTCCCATCTAACATCAAGGAAGTCAGTTAATTACAACTGACTTCTTTGTTTTTTTATAACCTTTGTCGGCCTTTTTGGTTTCCTAAATTTTCCCTATCTTGCAGTCTACCTTTTAAAATGATTTTTTTGGGTATTTGAGGCATTTTCAGTAATTTTGCGTATTAATCCCGGGATGTACCTACGACGACCGGGATTGACGACTGAGAATTGGATGCCCGCATCCATCTGATTATCGCAATGAGACCTCGAAGGATACTGAAACTCACCCTCTCTGACGAAGCAAGGCTTCAGACTCTGGCAAGCCTGACCATCACCCCGGTCAGGATTCTGGCCATTGCTGCGCTTGCCTTGGTGACCGCCATGGTGGTGGGATTCCTGCTGGTGCTGCTTACCCCTTTGAAGACGCTGATCCCGGGGTATATGCGCGAGTCGCAACGAGCGGCATCCGAGCTGGCTCTGCTGCGTGTCGATTCGCTCCAGGAAGCTTACATACGCAATCAGGCCTATGTCGAGAATCTCAATCGCGTGATGGATATCGAGCGGCAGGCGGTGCGCAGCCGCACTGTGGCCGATTCCGCGCGTCGCATAATTCCCGCCGACTCTCTGCTCCCGCCATCGGCCGAAGAGAGCCGCTTTGTGCGCCGCATGCAGGAGCGCGAGAAATTCAATATCTCTGTGGTGGCGCCGATGGCAGCCGAGGGTATGCTGTTCTATCCTGTGTGTGATGATGGCATAGTCACCGGCGATTCCAAAAATTCGCTGAAGGCGATTCTCAACATCCCGGCCGATGCCTCTATCATGGCTATGGCCGACGGCAATGTGGTGGCTCTATATTATGATCCCAAACGTCATGGCTACACGCTGATCATGCAGCATGACAACGGGTTCTTGAGCCGATACACCGGATTGGGTTCGCCTCTCGTAGGTGAGGCCGATGAAGTGCTCGGCGGCCAGGTGCTCTGCCTGACGCCGGCGCCCCGCAACGGCCATCCCGCAGAGATAAGCGTGGAGCTATGGCACGATGCCATCCGCATCCCCCCCTACAGCTACATCTCCTCTCCCCACACCTACACGCCCCTATACCCATAGCGCAGGCATCTCTCCCAATCCTCCCATCTCTCCCAGTCCTCCCAAAACTCCCATCTCTCCCAGAAAATTCCCTCCCTCCCAAAACCTCCCTCTCCAATCGGTCTTAATAAGAATTCTACACAAGCAATGCAACAGAAACGCATAGCCGTCATGGGGTCCACCGGCAGCATAGGCACCCAGACTCTTGACATAATAGCCGAGCGCCCTGATCTTTTCAGAGCCTCGGTGCTCACCGCACGCAGCAATGTCACCCTGCTCGCCGAGCAGGCGCGGCGATTTCGCCCTGATAAAGTCGTGGTGGCCGACCCCGCGGCCTACCGTCCGCTAAAGGAGCATCTGGCAGATTTGCCGGTCAAAGTGGAATGCGGCGATGAGGCCATAGCAGAGGCCGGATGCGGACCGAATGTCGACATGGTGCTGGCGGCGCTCGTGGGCTACAGCGGTCTGCTCCCCACAATCAATGCCATCCGCGAGAGCAAAGTCATCGCTCTGGCTAATAAGGAGACTCTTGTGGTAGGTGGCGCCCTGATAACCCCGCTGCTTAAGGAGTATTCCACGAGCATCCTGCCTGTGGATTCGGAGCATTCGGCCATCTTCCAGTGCCTGCAAGGGGAGTCTAAGCGCGAGGCCCGCAAGATTCTTCTCACTGCCAGCGGCGGTCCTTTCCGCAATTTCACTCTTGAACAGATGCACGACGTGACGCCGCAGCAGGCTCTCAATCACCCCAACTGGTCGATGGGAGCGAAGGTCACCATCGATTCGGCTTCGATGATGAACAAGGGGTTTGAGATGATCGAGGCCCATTGGCTGTTCGGTTGCCCACCCGACAAGATTGAGATTCTGGTGCATCCGCAATCTATCGTGCATTCGATGGTGGAATTCTGCGATGGCTCAGTCAAAGCGCAGCTCGGCACCCCCGACATGCACCTCCCCATACGCTATGCGCTCGGTTATCCGCAACGCCTCCCCTCCTCCGCCCCCGGGCTGCAGCTGAGCCAGATGGCCCAGCTCACGTTCCAGGCTCCCGACTTCGAGAGATTCCCGCTGCTTGGCTACGCTTTCGAGGCTATCTCAAAGGGTGGCAACATGCCATGTATCCTCAACGCGGCCAACGAGGTGGCTGTGGCAAGATTCCTCGACGGCAGTATCGGATTTCTGCAGATGGGTGAGCTCGCCCGCCTCACTATGGACAGCGTGGACTTCATAGCCGCTCCCGACCTCGACGCTCTGGTGGCCACACACGCTGCCGCCACCGCCCGCGCCCGGGAGATCGCAGCCACATTGGCCTCAGCCCGCAAGGGTGGCCATGGCTGTTGAGTCTCTTACACCCGACATCTGATAAAGCAAATAAATAAGTGGAGCTCAGGCGTAGCATTATCATCATCTGCTGCTCCGCTTACTACTACTCAATACAACAACACATAAATGCACATTTTCCTGATCAAAGCCACGCAGCTTATTCTCGCCCTGGCTTTCCTGATTGTAATACACGAATTCGGCCACTTCCTCTTCGCCCGCATCTTCGGTGTGAGGGTCGATAAATTCTATATTTTCTTCGATCCCTTCACTGAGATTTTCAAATGGCGACCGAAAAAATATATGGGTGTGTTCGGCTCCCATAAATGGCTCAAAGGGGCTTCCGCCGAGGAGCGCAAGGCCTACTATCAGCGCATAAAGGATAACCGCACGCTTGACGAGCAGGAGGAGGCGCGTAAAAAGGCCAGGAAGAATGGCGAGCCCGAACCTGAGTTCCCCCCCGTGGCGCTAACCGAGGTGTGGGAGGATTTCAAGGAATCACCGGCCACAGATGATGCCGCAAAGCCTAAAAAGCAATCCTTCTGGAAGAACACCGAGTATGGCATAGGCTGGCTGCCGTTAGGCGGATATTGCAAGATATCGGGCATGATCGATGAGTCGATGGACACCAATCAGATGAAGCAACCCGCCAAGCCGTGGGAGTTCCGCTCAAAACCGGCGTGGCAACGCCTGCTGATCATGATTGCCGGTGTGCTCTTCAATTTCCTGCTTGCGATATTGATCTATGCCGGCATAGTGTATGCCTCAGGCGAGAAGTATATCCCCTTTGACCGCGCTGAGATGGGCATGGCCTACTCTCCGGCAGCTCAGGAGATCGGATTCCTCAACGGCGATATCCCCCTCACTGCCGATGGCGAGAAACTCGATTATCCGGCCGATGCCATGATCAAGATGATGCAGGCGAAGGTTGTCACCGTCGACCGCCAGGGTGAGCATGTGGATATCCGGATTCCCGAGAAGTTCATGTTTACTCTCCAGGATGAGCTTGAGAGCGGCAAGTCGCCGATCAACTTCCTCACCTACAATATCCCCACCGAAATCCAGGATGTCACTCCCGGCGAGGGGGCTGCACGCGGAGGTATCATGAAGGGGGACCGCATCGTGGCCATCGACTCTGTCCGGACCCCGACCCTGCTCGATTTCCAGAATGTCATCACCCACCAGGCGGCGGCCAATAAAGAGAAGAATAATACGAAGCAGGCCACCCTGCAGCTGACCGTGGAGCGCACCTCAGCCGCCGGAGCTTCAGAAGAGCTGCACCTCCCCGTCACCCTCTCAGAGGGCGACAAGATGGGTGTGCTGCTCCAGACCGACGTCACGAAGTTCTATACCCCCGAAGAGAAAAACTACTCTCTGCTTGCTTCCATCCCGCGCGGCGTGGAGATGGGCACTGAGAAACTCACATCCTACGCCAAGTCAATGAAGCTCGTGGCCACCAAAGAGGGTGCCAAGAGCATCGGCGGCTTCGGCTCGATCGGCGCCATATTCCCCGAGAAATGGGACTGGATTGCATTCTGGAATATCGCTGCATTCCTGTCGGTGGCGCTTGCATTCATGAATATTCTCCCGATTCCCGGTCTCGACGGTGGCCATGTGCTCTTCCTCATCTATGAGATTATCTTCCGCAGAGCTCCCAGCCAGAAGTTTATGGAGGTGGCGCAGATGTGCGGCATGGGCTTCCTGCTTCTGCTCCTGCTTTACGCCAACGGCATGGATATCGTGAGACTCTTCATCAAATAATCTAAAATCACTCAAAAAATCCTCAAAAATAATGCATATGTAGTTGCTAATTTTTGAGAGATACTGAAGTTGTTTAAACTTTCTTCAATTTAAGTTTTTCGTAAAAAGTTTAAACAACTTCACTTACTGCAAAATAGATCTATGTATCCCGTAATAAAACTTAAACCCGGCAAGGAGGAGTCGCTCCTCCGCCATCATCCCTGGGTATTCTCAGGGGCTGTGGCCTCACTTCCAGAAAATCTTGAGGAGGGTGACTATGTGGTTGTCACCGACTCCAAGGGTCAGACTCTCGGAGTGGGCCACTATCAGATTGGGTCAATCACCGTGCGTATTCTGGAATTCGGTGTCGATGCAATCTCTGATGATTTCTATTTCAAACGTCTCTCCAACGCGGCCGACCTGCGCCTCACACTGGGGCTCTGCCGCCCCGACAACGATTGCTTCCGACTTGTGCACGGCGAGGGTGATTTCCTCCCCGGACTGGTGGTGGACATCTATGGCGACACTGCCGTGATGCAGGCCCATTCGCCCGGCATGCACTTCGAACGCAACACCATCGCCGAGGCGCTGACCCGCCTGCCGCAGATCAACATACGCAACGTCTACTACAAGAGTGAGACCACCCTCCCCTTCAAGGCGCGCCTCGACCCCCACAATGATTACCTCATCGGGGGCTTCGATGGCAATGTGGCCACCGAGAATGGGCTGCAGTTCAATATCGACTGGCTGAAGGGTCAGAAGACCGGTTTCTTCGTCGACCAGCGCGAGAACCGCGCCCTACTCGAGAAGTTCGCAAAGGGGCGCGAGGTGCTGAATATGTTCTGCTACACGGGAGGTTTCTCTGTCTATGCCATGCGCGGAGGGGCGCTGTCGGTCGATTCGGTCGATTCTTCGGCCAAGGCTGCCGCCCTCACCGATGCCAATATCGCCCTGAACTTCCCCGACGATCCGCGCCACACCACCCACGCCGTCGATGCCTTCAAATATCTGGCCGACATGCCCAAGGACCGCTACGACCTCATAATCCTCGACCCGCCGGCATTCGCAAAGCATCGGTCGGCACTTAAGAATGGTCTTATCGGCTACCGCAAACTCAATGCGAAGGCTTTCGAGAAAATCCGTCCGGGTGGAATACTCTTCACATTCTCATGCTCGCAGGTAGTGAGCCGCGAGGCATTCCGTCTGGCCGTATTCTCGGCGGCTGCCAAATCGGGACGCAAGGTGCGCGTGCTGCACCAGCTCACCCAGCCGGCCGACCATCCTTTCGACATCTCACACCCCGAAGGTGAATACCTCAAGGGACTCATCCTGTATGTCGAATAAGCGATTGACACCACTTTTTCCGATAAGTAATTGCGAAGAATTAATGAACAAATCATTCTTTGAAAAGAATCACTTATGATGTTTAATTCTTCGCAACTACTTAAATCTCTAACCATACATACTATAGATCATGAAAAAGATTCTACCCGCCCTGGCACTCGGCCCCATCATGGCCATCAGTCTCCAGGCTGCCGAAAACAAGAACTTCGACTATCATGCCGACCAGTTCGCCGACATCGAGGTGCTGCGCTACGAAGTGCCTGAGTTCAATTCTCTATCTCTTCAGCAGAAGAAGATGCTCTACTACCTCTCGCAGGCTGCGCAGGCCGGACGCGACATCATCTGGGATCAGAACTGCCGCTACAATCTGCAGCTGCGTCCTGTGCTCGAGGCTATCTATACCGGCTACGACGGTCCGGCTGACTCGGCCGACTGGAAGGCCTTCCAGCAGTATATGAAGCAGGTGTGGTTTGGCAATGGCATCCATCACCATTACTCTAACGATAAGTTCACCCCTGCCTTCTCGGCCGATTTCTTCAAGGCGCAGATGGCGAAGCTCCCGGCCGATGTATTCTCTACCGATGAGGGTCAGAGCATCGACGAGCTGAAAGCACTGCTGGAGAAGGTCGTGTTCGACCCCGCATTCCTTGCCAAAAAGGTCAGCCAGGATGGCTCGCAGGATGTGATTCTCGCATCTGCCACCAACCTCTACGACGGCAATGTCACCCAGGCTGAGGTCGAGGATTATTACGCACGCCTCAAGGACCCCGCCGACGAGACTCCTATCTCTTATGGTCTCAACGCCCGCGTGGCCAAAGTCGATGGCAAGGTCGTTGAGCAGGTCTATCACCTCAATGGCCTCTATGGTCCGGCTATCGCCAAGATCATCTACTGGCTCGACATGGCCAAGAGTGTGGCTGAGAATGATGCGCAGCGCGAATACATCACCAAGCTCATCGACTACTACATCACCGGCGACCTCCGCACATTCGACGAATACTCAATCCTGTGGGCCGAAGACACTAAGTCTGACGTGGATTTCGTCAACGGTTTCATCGAGTCTTACGGCGATCCTCTGGGCATGACCGGCTCGTGGGAGGCTTACGTCAACTTCCGCAACCGTGAGGCTTCGGCCCGCACCGAGGCTATCTCGGGCAACGCTCAGTGGTTTGAGGACCACTCCCCCATCAATCCGGCCTATCGCAAGCCTGAGGTGAAAGGTGTGTCGGCTAAAGTGATTACTGCATCTTTCCTCGGCGGAGATGCTTTCCCCTCTACCGCCATCGGCATCAACCTGCCTAACGCCAACTGGATCCGCGCTGCCCACGGTTCGAAGTCGGTGACTCTCGAGAATATCACCGAGGCCTACGCCATGGCCTCTATCGGCAACGGCTTCAATGAGGAATTCGTGATCGACGCCCCGACATCGAAGCTGCTCGACGACTATCTCTACATCACCGACATGCTCCACACTGACCTCCATGAGTGTCTCGGCCACGCTTCGGGCCGTCTGGCTCCGGGTGTCGACCAGGATGCTCTCAAGGAGAATGGCGCCACTCTCGAGGAGGCTCGTGCCGACCTCTTCGCTCTCTATTACCTGCCCGATGCCAAGCTCCAGGAGATCGGCGTGCTCGACAATCCTGATGCCTACAAGGCCGAGTATTATAAGTATATGCTCAATGGTCTTATGACCCAGCTAAACCGCATCGAGCTCGGCAAGGATGTCGAGGAGGCCCACATGCGCAATCGCCAGCTCATCGCCAAATGGGTGCTCGAGCATGGTAAGAAAGATAAGGTGGTGGAGCTCGTGAAGCGCGGCGGCAAGACTTATGTCAAGATCAACGACTATAAGAAGATGCGCGACCTCCTGGGTCAGCTTCTCGCCGAAATCCAGCGCATCAAGAGCGAGGGCGACTACAAGGCCGGCAACGACCTGGTGCAGAAGTATGCCGTCAAGATCGACCCGAAACTCCACAAGGAGGTGCTTGACCGCTACGCCACTCTCAACATTCCCCCCTACCGTGGCTTTGTCAATCCAGTCTACAACGTCATCACCGACGACAACGGCGAAATCACCGACATCACTCTCGACTACACCGAGAGCTACCCCGACCAGATGCTGCGTCTGAGCCGCGATTTCTCGACCCTGCGCTGATTCGGAACTGTTTAAATTTAACAACAGTTTCTGAGATGTTGAAGGAGATAAAACATTCGTTTATGGTATACCGCAACGGCATCGTGGCCGACACGCTGCGTGCCGCCGGTATGCCCTACGCGGTGATCTTCGGTCTGCAGCTGCCGCAGCTCAATGAAATTGCGCGTAGCCAGCAACCCTCAGCTGCCCTGGCCCGCGAGCTATGGGCTGACCGCCGGGTGCGTGAGTCGCGGCTGCTGGCGCCGATGCTTTTCCCGGCCGATGAGTTGCAACCCGACGAGGCCCTGTCGATGGCCTGCGATGTCCAGACCCGCGAGGAGGCCGATATCCTCTGCTTCAAGCTGCTGCGCCGCCTCCCCTACGCTGCCGGACTTCTCCCAGACCTAATCGAGGCTTCCGGACGCCTCAGCGCCGCCGACTCGCCCGAGGCTCCTCTGGCAGCCTACTGTGCCGAGGCTCTGAAGCGCAACCTTGCCGACTGACACCGGCCTGCAACAGCTATCCATACGATTCCACCGGGCTCCAGATCTACAAGATCCACAAGGCCCCTGACAATAAAGCGTCCCGGCATCCATTGCGGATGTCGGGACGCTGCATTATTATTGGTCAGCCGAGGCTGAGGGTGTTATCTCACATACTCTTTGCTGACACTGTTGCCGCGACGCACGATATAGATACCCTTGGCAGGATTCTGCACGCGCGCACCTGTAAGGTCATAGTACTCGGCGGGCACATCCTCAACACCATAGATGGCATCCACACCCGTAGAGATTGACTTGGTGATCTTCACAGTCATGTTCTTCAGGTCGAGAGCCACATCATAAAGGCCTGCCGGGGCAGCCCATGATTTGGCAGCCGATGCGTCCACCATAGGCACATAATGCTTCACGGGTGAGGTCTCGCCCACTGTCAGAGCTGCATCAACCACAGTTGCGCCGTAACGGTCACCCATATTCACGTTGCTCCAGTCAGCCTCGCCACTGTCAAGACGTGTGATGAATGTGAAGTAGGCATTCTCATCGAGAGCTGACGCTGAGTCGAAGGTGACACGGTGCCAGGTGAAGACACCCTGACCATACTCACTGAAGGGGACAGCCTGAAGTGTATCCCACACCATATTGTTGATTGTGCCTACGATATAGAGGTCGTTGGGATAGTTGTAATCCCACTGGTCGTCATCACCATCGCCATCGCCGTCACCATCACCGTCGCCGTCGGTATACACACCGCCGTCCGTCACCTCGTTGCACATTGTGCCACCCGAGTTGGGAGTCTGCGATGAGAGACCGCGGTAGATGTGCTTGTCCTGCACATTGAGCACATCCACACTCTGCGGACCACCAGCAAAGTTGAATACCACGCTTGAACCTGCGGGCACTGTAGCGCTGTATACGTTATTTCCCTCGGCTGTCATCGGGTTGCCGGGCCACGCGCCGTTGTTGGCGGCTGCATTGGCATAGCTGTAGCAGTTCACGCTGCCCCAGGCAGTCTGGGTGTTGTCGAAGTATATCTTGATGCTTGTAGAGGGGATGGGATCGTCGTCATCGTCGCCGTCGCCACCGCCGATCACACCCACCTTCGACCATACGCAATAGTCATTGCCGCTGGCCTTGATGTCGTCGTTGGTGTATCCGGCAGGTGAATCCATTGCCGAACCGACCTTCACCACAAGTTTACCCTTCGAACCGGTCACCTCTGCCATATAGCAGTTATTGGTGAGCTTGAGCACCTTCACAGAGCTGGTGTTGCTCACACCCACAGCCTTGCGCACAGCGATGAGCTGCTTGATGGCGGCCTTGTTGGCTTTCCAGTGAGGCAGGAACACGCAGGGTGTGCCGGGTGAGCAGAGCATGAAGGCATTCGCGGCCACCACATTGCCGTTGAAGGCGCTGCCGTCGCGGTAGGTGTCGTGGTTGTCGACAAATGTCACTGCATACTGCGAATACGCGAAGTGGATCATGCCGGCGGGCTGCATATTGTTGACATCGCCGTTGGCAGCCCACGCGAGCTTGGTCATGTCGCCGGTAGAGAATGCCTCGTTGACGGCATATTTGAAGGGGAAGTCGAAGGCAGCCGATTCCTTGCCTGTGGCCTCGATCCAACCCTTGACGGCATCGTAGTTTGAATCCCAGTACTCACCTACTGAGTATGTGGGCTTCGAATACTGGTTGTAGATTTTGGTGTACTGGCCACCGTAACCCTTCACCATATCATAGCGGAAACCTACGTAGCCATACTTCTCGAGCAGACATTTGCAATAGTTCTTGCAGTTGTCCTGCACGGTGGCATTGGTGTGGTCCAGATCGCGGGCACCGTCGAAGTCATCGCCGGTGTCGGGAGCGCCGGTCGGACGGGCCTGGCCGCTGGCATTGCGCACTTCGTCGGTGCTGCAGATATGCTCGGGGCCGAGCTGCCATGTGCGGCCGTTCCATTCCTCGGCGGGGAAGTCAGTCCAGTTGGTCACGCCATTGCGGTGGTTGATCACCACATCAGCTATAAACCCTGTACCCTTCGCTTTGAAAGTCTCGATCATTGAGAGGAGCTCAGCCTCGGTGCCAAACGATGAGTTATGGTTCGTAAACCAATACTGGGGCATATAACCCATGTTGTTGCCTCCGCCGCAGCTGGCGCTGTTGGGAATCCAGATAAGGTCGAACGACTCCGAGAGCTCATCAGCCTGACTCTCAAGATTAGTCCACTTTGTGTCGGAATATGTGTCCCAGCCGAATCCCTGGAACATCACACCCTCATAGTTGGCCGGCCAGCCCTCAGCCTGAGCCGAAGCCACAGCCATTGAAGCTGCAGCCATAGCCAACAGATAGCGTTTAAGAATCTTCATGGTTAAAAAATATATTTAGTTAGCTTGATTTATATGGTCAACAATAGTGTTTTACCTCTGCCATCAGCCATCCCATCATCAATTTGGCGAGAGGCCAAACCACCTGCAAATTTACGCAATCTTCGCAACAATATCAACCCCTTCACCCCACAAAAAGCCCCCCTGACCCCAATATACTCAAAAATAACCACCACCCCAACCACCCCCGATGTCTCGCCACCCCACATTCCATCCGCCCCAACCTCCCGGCAGCCCCCCTGGGAGGAGGGGCGCCCACGCCCCGACCTTTCAGCAACGAATGCCCAGCTGGTACGGGAGTACGGTGTTACGGGAGTACGGTGTTACGGGAGAACGGAGTGGACGGGAGGGGGCCACCGCGGCGGCAGCCCCCTGGGAGGAGGGCGCCCAACGCCGTTAACGATACAACTTTGGCTGACTTAGTTAGGAAGATGGGGAAGGAATTTTTTTAGGCGC